>Ga0172370_10000881_pt1 | contig 46646 bp, 38 predicted proteins | sample LakKiv5m_FD_114538 | JGI IMG/M metagenome (GOLD analysis project Ga0172370, IMG submission 114538) | Freshwater microbial communities from Kabuno Bay, South-Kivu, Congo - kab_022012_11.5m | ecosystem: Environmental > Aquatic > Freshwater > Lake | place: Democratic Republic of the Congo...
CACCCGGCTGGTGCTACCGTTGCGCTAGTTTCGCCTCCGCACTGTAGGCTAACATGAGATCCCACCCACCCCCATCTACAGGCTTCTACTGATCCAGGTACAGGGGTTCGTGCCCCCAAGGGGATTCGAACTTATCCCCTGCACCAGATGGCGGGGCAACTGGCGGACAGTTGAGGCGTAGCGGCGAGTCTGACACTCATGCCCCACAGGGGATTCGTTCTGCTATCCTGTACCGCATGGGCTGAGCTAACTGCGCCGATGATCTAACTAACACATATTCTTGGGTTCTGGAAATACGTCCTTCCTCTTGGGCAGCTAATCTGAATCACTGACGTTACGCGAGGTAGCCCGCACAATGCTCCGGAATGGTGCCTTTGTAGACCAGCGCCTAAATGGATATGAAACAGCTCACGACTCGGCTGATGATTTCACGTCCACAGCTTCTCTCACTGCTCTGAAGCCGACAGTACGATAACGCGTGACTTTGTGGATTCGACTTCGATAGGTTGGGCGGCATAAACGCGAGAATCGGATAGTGGAACCACCACGGACTGCCCGCCAACGATCGTATGGATCGATGTAAGCGATGCCATCCAGTGAATACGTGCCTAAGTCGGGTCTCCAACTGTCTGCACACCATTCCTCGACGTTGCCAAACATGTCCGTGACGCCAAGAGGCGTATTGGATTTGGGAAACAACCCAATCGGTGTCTTCCGTCTTAAGCCACTCCACGCGAAATTCGCCTCTGCTTGGTCACCTTCGCTGACGCTGTTACCCCATGGCCATCTCTGCCCTTGAGGTAATCGGTACTTTGCGGCGTATTCCCACTGTGCCTCGGTTGGCAATCTGTAGACAAGATTCCTGAGATCCTGCAATGTGAGCCACGCGCAATAAGCACTGGCTTCGTACCATGACACACCAGTCACCGGGCAATTCGGCGTGAGCCTCTGTTCATCCCAGTCTAGTGGCGATCGAATCTGATTGCGACATCGCCAATCCCATGCTTCAGGACAGTAACGGTTCCAGACCGTCTCCGCACTATCCTCATACCCTCCATCATCTACAAAGAGAGCATATTCCTGAACAGTAATCGGGTACTTTCTGATCTCATATGTTGTTAGCGATATCTGTTGGATAGGGCCCTCCCATGGCGTCGCATCGGCGTCAAAGTTGGACGCAGAGGGATCTTTCGCCTGTGCTCCCATCAAGAACATGTCGCCAGGTAGCACGACCCACGTCTCGTCGAAGTTGTGAAGTCGTTCGTCACCACCTAGCCCATACTCAACAGCCGCATCATAGCGGGTCTCCAAAGGTAGTAGAGATCCTTCTGGTCCGAATATGGGAGCTATGTCTTTCAACACTGCACCCCACTTTGCTTCGTTTCCGAGTTCATATCCTGTGAGCCGAAGATCTCTCAGGATACTGCCCGCAAGCCCAACACGCCTAGCCTTGACCGTAAGGTCCTGTCCCACGCATGATTCGGCCAATCGCTCAAAAAAAAGATCCACTCGTTCACTTCCAAGGCGATTGAGACAAGCGGGCACCAGTACGAGGACCTCACGCCATTCAGGTTTGTCCAGGCTATCCCGTATCTTCGACCACCATCCATTTTCCATTCTATCAGTCTTGCCCGCTATTTCTTTGGCAGCCAGATACTCTTGGAACGAAAGGTGCCAGAATGCCAAATCACCCTCACCGTGTCTGACAAGCACGCCTGTTTCAGTTTCTTCCCGGCCAAGAAAGGCCAGGGCCTCATCTACGCTCTGACCGAAGTGCTTGGCGATTCTCTCCGCTGCCCACAACATTCCGACTCGATTACGGCGCCCCCCCTCTGCCTCGAACATGCACAAAGCCAACTCTCGGTATCGATCCTCCACAAACTTTGGGTTGATCAGGGTCGAGTTAGTTGACCTCGTCTTGGCGCGAACAAGCCAGTAGATCACGGCCTCAAGCAAGTCTGCGCGGCCTTCCGGCAATCGCTTCTCGTTGTAGTGCACAACAGCCATTGCGGTCAGCATCACGGCGTTACGGGCCAAACTACGAAGATCCTGCCTCTCAAGTATTGTTGCCAATAACCCCCCCCAATGGCGACGCCGAGCTTCCGGCGAAGCATTTGGGTAAAGCAGCCCGGTCCAGACCTGAAGGAACGCCTTGATTTGCGTCTCGTCCCACTGATCGATCCCAACCACGTCAAAACCAACTGGAATCACCCAGCCTCTGATAGAGGTTGCCCTGCTTGTAAGGATGAACCTACATTGGCGCCACTTCTCTGACGCCTTTCTCACGGTGTCCATCAACTTCTGCTGGGCATCTTGAGAGGGCAGCTCATCTACGCTGTCCAGTAGCCAGGTGCACTTCCCTTCATCGCACCTCCGTTCCAATCCAGCTCGCGTAATCTGCAGACCATCTCGCCGGCTCAGGTCCATGCAATAATCTATGAGAATGCCCGGACTGAGAGCGAACTCCTGACCATACGCACCGTGTGTCTCGTCCCCTATTCTTTCACGAATTGCGTACTCGTAAATGTCGCTTACACGCAGAAAGATTGGTAGCGGGCTGTCACAGTCTTGAACCTGCTTTCGGGCAAGGAAACGCAAAAATGTAGTCTTCCCGGATCCCGGATCACCCATTATGACCAGGCGCCTGCTTGTGCTCGCTATCTCGGCCAGCGATATTCTTTTGCGACCTCTACGGCCTTGGTCTAGATCAAGGTTGGTTAATCCGGTCTGTACAAATAGCTCGGTGTATAGTGTCAGAATCGGGAATACTATTGGATCCTCAACCCTTCGCTCACCGATACCTCGAATGTCAATGTATTCGGTCTCGCCTGCAAGCCACTTCCGATAGACAGTATCGTCGAAATCGTCGCCTGGGGAGAGTGATGCGCCTGACCCAGCCGGTTCGCACTCTGGCAGTCCCGAGGTCTGATCATTTGCAGCGTGCCCCTTGCGGAACACGTACAAAAGCACGATACTCACGATGAGCAACAGAACCACCAACAGAACTGATAAAGCAACACCCAATGAAGTATACAGGACTCCGATTAGCGCTAAGATCGCAGTTACGGTCAACCCAGCAACCACTTCGGGCAGCGCATCGCCAAATAACCGACCAAAATCGCGCCACAATTTCCTAAGATCATTCATTCTGCCGCTCCTTGGCTTCAGGATCAGAGAGCGAGCAAGGGAAGTCGAACTTTGCGCGGCCGCCTACACTAATCACCTCGAAACAAGTTGAATTTCAGAAAGGCTTAGTAGAACTTGCTCGGGAGGTGATTTGGGCGTTCCTCTAGCTGGGTCTAGGAAGACGTTGACTGTATCGACTTTTCCATACTGCAATCCAGTTTCAGCGTCACGGATGACGAATGACATAGAGTAGCTTTTGTACCGCACTCCCACAACATAGTATTCGACCACAATTGATCGATCGAGAGGCACGGGCTGATCGAATTCAGCAACCAATGTTTTGATCGTCGAGTCAAGGGAAAGCCTCCCGGCATGCGGTGCAACGTCCACATCCCAGTGATACTCTCGGCAGCACTCGACTAGCCTTATCAGCGTCGTGTAGGAGAGTCTGTTCTCGCCGTCGACAGCCCATTGCCGTTGGACAGTAACTACCAGACGCCGAAGACCCAAGATGGTGTCGGAGCCTTGAAGCAAGCTTTTCAGTGTCGTGTGGTCCACTCGAATCCTACTACTATCGCTGCAAGACTTGCCAGTCAAAGCGCAACTGCTTGCGGTCATTGAAGAGCTTTATGGGCCGCAGGAGTTGCGGTGAATAGTCACTGCGGGACATATAGCTGCCATCCGGTTCGTCCAAGCCTTCAGTCGACAGCCCTATATACACAGCAACCCCCTCGCCTACTTTCTTCTCAGCCAGTCTCATGATATCTGTTAGCTTGGGGGGAAGGTAATGGAGGGTACTTGCCGCTCGTCGCGCCCACTGAGATCCTCTTGCTCGGTACATTGGATTCAGCCTGATTGACAGAGGCACGCCTCGCGCGTGACACTCCACGCGCAGATAATCAATTGTCGCTTCGGCCTCGTGAAACGCTTCCTCATCGGTCATTGCTGGATCAGGTTTGTAAAGAACGAAGGAGGTCAAATGGGCGCCAATCTGTGCAACCCGATCTAAACCTAGAAGGAATACTTGAATTGGCTCTCTTTTTCCCAGCACATAATCACGTATGTATTCGTCTCGTGTTTCGAAGCCAGTGAGTATGTTAAGGCTAACTCGAGGAAGAACACGCTTGATACGAGCGGCTGTGTCAACGTTGACGAATTCCAGACGGGTCTCCAGTACCAATGTTCGCACTCTTCGCATCTCACTAATCGCCATGGCAATATCCATGAGACAATCTACGGGAAAAGTATCTGAGTCGAGAACGGACCCCTCGTTGCTCAGTGTGACACGATCCAAAATGCTGAGGGCGTGGCGCAATTCGAAGATAATATGGCGAAATTGGGCGCAAATACTCTCGTTCGATATCTGTTGGGAAGTGCTCTTGTCAGGCAACTGACAAAAGTGACATTGATAGCGGCACCGCTTGGTATTGAAAATGACAAGCAAGTCGTTCTCACCCAAAAACGTGCGGAGGAGAAAGAAGTGCGGAAGCTGAGGGCTTGGCGATGACGTGCCCATCGCTTTGCGTTGCCCGAATTCGCCATACAGACTCCTCGCCGTTTCTGCCAGCGCACTCATTGACCCTCCTCCTACGCCGCGCGGCGGTGGCTGGTACTCTGCAGCAGGCAATTTGCTGACGCTTATTCTTTAGTCCGTGTATCTTCGTCTGGCGCGCCTCTTCATACTGATCATAGCATGAGGAGGCTGCGCTCTTGGAATCCGACAATTAGCGGCCTAGTGAGCCGTCTTGCTCTTCACCACGATGATCTGCCCCGTGACGTTATCCGCATCCTCAGACAAGAGGAACAACGCAAAGCGCGCCACGTCGTCGGACGCTAGTGCCATCTTAGCGTCGTCTGGGAAGAACCTACACAACGCTTCAGTAGCAACATCTGACGGTGAAATGCAGTTCACTTGAATCTCGTACTTTCGCATCTCATCTGCAAGCCCAATGGTGAAGAATTCCAAAGCCTTCTTAGAGACATAGTAGTGCAGCCAGCCAGCACCATTGTGTGCGAAAGTGCCCGAGATATTCAGTACCTTGCCATGTCTTCTTTCCGTCATCCCGGGAAGGAACAGTCGAGTTAGAAGCATGGGTGCCTGGATGCCCACATCCAGGACTTCAACGATCTGGTGGGCTGGCATCTCATGCAGGTCCTTGCCGTAGAAAGCACCCTCCTCGTCATGCCATACTGCCGCGGCATTAACGACAATATCAACTGTCGGCCAAACTTGAAAGATCTCTCTGCCTACGCGACTTATGGCGTTCTGATCACGAAGGTCGACCTGAAATATCCTCGCCTGTCCACTACGACGCGAGATCGAATCCTGCGTTTGCTCAAGCCGCACCCTGTTTCTGCCGAGCAGCGCAACACGTGCACCCCTGCCTGCAATTGCCTGTGAGATGGCGCGTCCGATGCCAGTGCCTGCGCCAGTAACTACAGCGGTAGCGGTTTCGAGCTTCATTCGCTTGGTACTCCCTTCCTGGTCTTGGTGGATGCAGTTGACTCGGGGCCAGAGGCATGAGGCAGTTGACATCTATGAATAGCGTCAGCTATGTCTCGGATTCGCTCTATACCTGGTATTTCATCCGCTGGGATCTTGATCCTAAAAGATTCCTCTACTGTCATCAGGAGTTCTAGTCGATCCAGAGAGTCGGCCCCCAGGTCACTGGCAATGTGACTATCGGGAGACAAGGCTGCACCGGGTATGCCGAGGTGGTCACCCACGATTCGAAGCACTGTCTGCACCAGATCAATGTTTTCGCTCATTACCGAATCCTCTCGTGCCAGCGCGTACTTTCATCACCGTGGGCCGAGGATGCCCAGCGTTATCCGCGTCTCCAAACACACTTACCGGCGCAACTTTTCAACGGAGGTCTTGTAGTTCTCTACCCGAAGCAAAGCAGACGTCAGCGCTTGTCTGCAACCTGTCGAAATACAGTTGCTTATCTGTATGCTAGTCCGCCATGATTACGTAGGACCGCTCTCCTCTTGACACTACATGCCCGATTACTTCGCCATTGGTGGCCTTGAGCGTGCACATCTTAGTGCACCAGTTCAACACCAGATCAATAGCGTTGCGGCACTGAACCTCGAGGCCGCGGAAGGCCTTTGCGGATTTCTCGGTACTTCGTCTACAAACAGGCATGTGCTATCTCCTAGACGTGATTGATTCTATGAAGTCAAACAATCCGCATTCGGCACGCCAGACCTGACGGAGACTACGAGTATTCGTCCATAGATAGTTTATCAGAGGTCAGGCTTTCCCGTCTCGACAGAGTCCTGTCAGAGGTCGATGACCTGTCTGACGGCACTTGTCAGAATTCTGACTGTCGCTTGCGACGATGGGCGAGTTGCTTAATTGGCTTGGCTCGATGTCTTGATCCAAGGAACTGGCGGTCAAACAAGCACGCCAACCAGAACCTCTTCCCGTCTGTCCAACACACCCCTGGAAGGATGCTGAGAGAGTACCTCTGGGAGGAGACCGACCAAAGTCACGCAAAATCGCGACCTGCATCCCTGACGGCCTGAAATGTTTTCCTTTTCGCTTGACAAACACACCGGAGCCCTCGTCAGTCAGAATCCACTTGTTGGTGGGAAGATCGCAGATGGCGAGACTGGACCCAATACTGACGTTGACATTTCGAGGGGATACCTCACAGAACGTCATAGGTTTACATTTCTGGCAGTTCAGCGGTCTTTCCGCCGCGCTCTTGCCATCGAATGAATCACAGAAGTGGTGAGTGCTACAAGACGCTCTATGACGATGCCGACAAAAGCCATAGTGATACCCTGAATCCAGGCGGACTGAGCATTGAACCAAGCCACGACCTCAGCGAAAACGTTCAATCTGGGGACAAGCAAGACCATCATGAGTACAGCAGAGAGAAGAACCGTAACTCGTTTCCAGATACTTGAAGCCGAAGCCGCTCTATCTCGGATAAGCTGGTCGACTACCCCTGCTCTAGCAAGATGGAGGCAAAGTGTCTCCACTTCCCCAAACGCATCCAAGGCAAACGCAGAATTCCAGGAAGTTGGAGGGCCATCCTGATCGGAAGGGATGACCCAAGCACCGGGTATGGATGAGTATGGACGACATCGTTCCATGATGTCCTTCAAGCCTCTACCAAGCATTGGATCCATGGGGGAGATGAGTCCGACACGGGTAGCTTTGGAGAGAACTTGCACAGCAACAAGAGACCCTGCGCCACTGGCTATACAGCGTCTCGTTTGATGAGCGTCGCCGAATTGGATGTTAAACTCCTCAACGGGGCCTCGCCATTTCCCATCACTACTGAAGTCAAGCAGTCTAGATAGGCCGGCTTTGATTACGCTATCACGTACTGGCAAGACGATGCTATCTTGCTTTCCGCATACCAATTTCGTGGAGAGTAGGGCATCAAGTGCGATACCTGTGGCGGAGACATTCGAAGGATAGGTTTCGGCTAGATTGCCCCAACCTCCATCAGAGTCATTCTGCGCTCGGTTTAGCCACTCTATACCTGCCACATACGAAGCCGTTTCCACATAACGACGTGCGGTAGGTGTGTCGAGACAATTCGCATATGCCCGTAGCACATAGCTTGTTGCCCGGGTTTTGCTTTGTCTGTCACCATTGCAGACACCCCATCCACCATCTGAGTTCTGCGTTTTCCGCAAAGTGTTCAGAGCCTCAATAAGCTCGGCCGGACCACCGATCCTCGCAAATAGGCCGACAGCATCAGCAGTGACGTATATGGAGATCAAACCTGGCAGGAACTCCGTCTCCCAACCGATCAGATCCCCCACTTGCTTTTTCTCGCGGCCTACCCGCGCGAGGATTGCCTCCAGGTTCTCTACTGTCTCACCAGTTTTCAAGAGTGATGCGCAAACTTCTATGCATGTCCAAAGATGCTGTGTATTTGTCAAGCCAAAAGGGAACCATTTGATAGTCGAAAAGGGAGCCACTTGTGACGTTGGGTCTGCACCTTGATCATCGAAAAGGGAACCATTTGATAATCGAAAAGGGAACCACCCCGTCGTCGTAGTCGGGGCTGTGGATAAGTGGGCAACTCGCAGCGCAGCGGAGAGTTGTCCACTTATCCACAGCCCGGTCGTCGCTGGCGCGGCGCGCCTCGCGTTGCATACGTTCCCGGAAGCGATAGGACTCGGCGCCCGAGAACTCCAGGATATGGGCCTTGTGGGTCAAGCGATCCAACAAGGCGGCCGTCAGGCGTTCATCACCGAAGATCTGCGTCCAGTCGGCGAAGCGCAGGTTAGTCGTAATGATCAACGCCACCTTCTGGTAGAGCGCCGAGCAGAACTGGAAGATCAGATGGGCAGCCGTCGCTGAGAAGGGAATAAAGCCCAGCTCATCCAGCACGATCAGATTCTGCTTGAGTGCCCCATTGAGCAGCTTGGGCACCCGATGCTCATCTTCGGCTTGCAGCAGGTCGTTGACCAGCGCGGCCGCATTGTAGAAGCGCACGCGAAAGCCCTGGCGACAGCCGGTGACCGCCAACCCGGTGGCCACGTGGGTCTTGCCCAAACCCGGATTACCTACTATCAGGATCGGCTCCGCCTTCCGAATGTAGCTGCTTTGCGCCAACTCGAGCACCCGCTGCTTGTTGACGCTCGGTACGCACGAGAAGTCGAAGTCGGCCAACTCCTTGAGCACCGGGAACCGGGCCGCCTTGATGAGTCTGACCTGGCGATTGCGTTCGCGCTGCGCGATCTCCTGCTCGGCCAACGACAGCAGGTAGCGGTCGAAACTCAAGCTGGCCTGGGCCGCATCTTCGGCGAACTTACGATAGTTGCCCAGGAAGCTGGGCAGGCGGAGCTGCTTCAGATAGCTCTCCAAGAGCAGGTTGGCTTCTATGCTGGCGCCCATCATCACCTCCCAGCCACCAGCAACTGGTCGTAGCACCGCAGATCCGGCAACTCGATGGCGATGCCCAGTTGGGGATGGGCGGACAGATCCAACGCCGAGACGGCGAGCGTCGGAACCAGGAACTGGCGCAAACACAGCTTGACGCCATCCAGGTGCAGGCAGCCATACGCCAGTGCTTGACCAACGGCTTGCTCGATGAGTTGTGCCGGGTACTCCTGGTGTAGCTTCAGAATGCGGATGAATTCGCGCAGACCTTCCTCCTCGACTTGGAGTTGGGCGAGCAAGCGTTCATACACCGGCGGCCAACTGGCTCGCCAGCGCCGCAGCGGTTTGGCATGCTGAAACGCGCCCGGCCGTTGCTCCAGGAGCGGCAGATAGTGCAGCGGATCGTAGATGTCCTGGTCCTTGCCGTAGCAGCGCGGATGACTGGCAATCACATCGTCGCCGTGCAGAATGTCGACACTGAACGGATACGCCTGGATGGTCAGGTGCGCTTCTGCTTTGTCGGCCGGCACTGAGTAGCGGTTGCCGGCGAATTCGACCTGGCTGTACGGCGTCAGCGCGACGGGCTTGCTCACGCAGCAGGCGTAGTCTTTGCCAGGCAACGTCCGCAACAGCGGCTGCTCCAGTGCCCAGGCTTCACCGATGGTCACGGCCTGGCCGTCAACTTGCCGGCCATCGTCCTCTTGGCAGCAGGCCAGAAGCAGGGCATTCAGCGCCGCAAAGGAAGCGACTTGCGGGATGGGGACCAGAAAGTTGCGTCGGCCGAAGCCTACCGCATGTTCTACGCCGCCCTTCTGGTTGCCCTGGCCGGGCGTACAGAAGTGGCTCTCGAACAGATAGTGGCTGCGCAAGGCAACGAACGCCCGCTGTTCTCGCCGGGTGCGACCTTCCAGGACCTTTTGTACGGCCGCCTTCAGGTTGTCGTAGGTGATCCGATACGGCACCCCGCCGAAGTGCTGAAAGGCCCGGACGTGACCTTCGAAGAAGGCTTCCTGATTCTGCGCCGGGAAGGCCATCATGAACAGCTTGCGGGAGTAGCACAGGCGCATGTAGAAGACCTGGACCGTGACCCGCTCGCCGGCGATCTCGACCACGGCTTCACCCCAGTCCGCCTGCGCATCCGTGGCTGGGTCAAATTCCAGCGGGAGGTACACCTTCGGCCGTCGTTTCTCACGCCGCCGTTGCGCGATGTAACCCCGTACGGTCGGCTCACTGCCCTGGTAGCCAGCCTGCACCAGTGCTTTGAAGATGAGATGGCCCGTGTAGCGTTGTTTCAGCGGCAGCTTCTCATTCTCGGCCAGCAACTCATCGATCCGGGCTTTGTAAGGGCCCAGGATCGGCGCTGGTCGGGGCGCCTTCAGCGTATACACGTCCGCTTCAGCCGAGGCGAGCGCCTTCGCGATCGTCTTGCGGGAAACATGCAGTTCACTGGCAATCTGCCGCAGGCTTTTCTGTTCGATGAAGTAGGCGCGCCGGATCTTTTCGCGGTCTTCCACACTGATCATCCTTCCCTCCGCACCATGGATTCTGACTTCCATGATAGCGGAGATTGGCTCAGATGGTTCCCTTTTCGATTATCAAAGTGCGACCCAGTGGTTCCCTTTTAGAATATCAAAAACACCGCCAAAGTCGATCGAATCTTACGCCAAGTTCGCCGGCCCACATAGTGGAAATCCTTGACCTCACGGGTCGCTACTGTCCAATACCTGGGGCAGAGGTGTAACCTCAGGCTTCTTGCCTCACCCAAGAGACTACAAGTCACACGGATGACCACGCGTAAATAAGGGCAAGGAGCAATCCAATGAACATAACGATAAGTACAACGTCTGCTATACGATCATTTCGGCTGCTGCGCTCGGATACCGGCTCGTCAGCGCATTTTACATCAGAAACCGAAAAGACCGCTGACTCCAACGTCCGGCAATTGCGACACATTTCCACGTCATCGGCGAATTCATGGCCGCAGTGTCTCCAGAAAGATATCAGCATTTCTGTCTCCTATTGCGACTATCTGGCTAGGCCATAGCAGAATACGACTGATGAACGACTGCGAGGATCCCTGGACCAGGATATTGTGGTTGTTATACTTAGTCCTAGTCGAAGTCTCTTGCCCTCGGCCGCCAGCGAAGGGAACTAGCTCCAGGGCGGCCTCCCGGGTCAGAAGCAAATCCTCATTGCAGCCAATCTCGAGAAGGCCATCCAAACTCTCTTAGAGCAATCACCTTCTCAGCCCTCCCGTTGCTGTGATCCAGCAATACCCAAAGCCTCCTGTCAACGGAGCTATGGCATGGCAGGAACCCCAATGCAATCGTCTTCCGTTGGCGGCTTGTTGGCCAGGATGACTAACGGCCAATGCCCTCTGGATGTTACATGGCCGATAACCTCGTTGCCTATTCTGAGCGTACAAGCTTCGTCTAACAGGCGTACGGTAGTCTGGACTCCTGTCTTGAGCTGATGCCACAGCGATTGCTGCTTTGCCAGTGCTCATGCTTGGTACTCACATTCCGGTTCGCTTCAGTCAGCAAGGACATCCATCGTGAGATACTTTGCGACCGACAAGATGATTCACTATAGACCTAATAGGCGAATTCTGCGCATTGGCCCTCGCTCAACCCGCATGGCGGATTGAGCATCTTGTCACAGCGGTAAGACTGCCGTAGCCATCTGGCTCAGGCGTTCGTTTGCGAGCCGGGCCTCCTCAGCAACCTATTCATCCGCTGCTCTATCTTCGATCCGAAGATCTGAGAAATGATTCCCACGGGAATTGCGATCAGAATACAGGTGATGACTATGTCTCGGACTTTCTCGGGCAGGGCAAGCCATCGTTCGAGCAACCAACTGACGCCACCAAAGAGATATAGTGTCTCGAATGAAATAATACAGAACAACACGACCGCCCCCCGTTTGGCCCACCTGTGGCGATTGTTTTTCTCTATGATCGTGCCATGGGCAATAGATCTTGCAGCCATATCCATAACATGGATCCACTCCGCAGTAGCCCAAGTGTACTGGTCCAGCACTCTCCTTGATGGCGCTGACAACTGCCAAATCCCGTTCTCTTCTTGCCGCTGTAATAACCAAAAGATGGCCCCGAGAATGGCGCGAGACTTCACCCCGGCCTTGAGCAAGAACTCAACAGCATCGCAGGTGCAGTTGTTGAAATAGGCGAACTGGCCTGGGACAAGCTCTCGGAGGAAGCTCTCTTCCTCGATATCCCACAAAGTGGTAGTCGAGTAGCGATTGAGCAGATATCTCGAAGCCGCAGTTATCAAGGCGTGATCCACGGAGCAGTAGCGAGCCTCCAGAAGGACAATTCCGGCTCTGGCAGTGTTGGAGACATCGCCCCGTAGACCGCTGACAGCTCCCCAGGATCCATCAGGGTTCCGACATTTCGCAACGAACGCTGTGCCATCGCGCACGATTCGTGAGTTCTCACAAGTCGCCCCTCGTAGGCAATAAGCCAAGAGGACGTAATAAGTTGATATGATCCTGCTGTCCTGACCGTCGCCAGCCACGCCAGGTTCGACTCCCCATCCACCATCCGCGTTCTGGGACTTCTCCAGCCAGACGAAGCCTTGAGCAATAGTGCGACGCAACGCGATGGTTAGGTCTTCGTCCTCTTGAAAAACTGCCTGAGCTTGCTGCAGCGCAACCAGAGCATGTCCAGTAGCGATGGTGGCGCTGCTGGATGCTTGGAAAAAACGCCAACCGCCATCATCCCGCTGAGATGCTATCAAATACTGAACCATCCGATGCACGCAGTCCAATGAGCCGAGAGGGAAGAAAGCGCTACCGAGGAATACATCAAGCACTCCAGCGGTTGTCCATTCCCCACTTGGATCTCCCCCTTTGGCATCAGCAATTCCGCCGTCATCATTCTGGTAGGCTAATAATCCGCTGATGGCCCTTCGGATTTCATTACGGTATGGCATTGCTTCCTCCCAATCCCCCCTATTACCCAGCCAGCGAGAATCGCGGTCTACGCTGCCGACCTCAACCGCACTTTGTGTAGAATCAGTTTGAGCAGGCGGACGAGCCTTCGACTAAGCAGGTTGGCAACCAAGGCGAACGCGAAGCAGATCAGCAGAACTATCTCACGGGTCTCTTCCGGAAGTGACCGCCACTGAACCACCAATCGCTGGGGGACCTGCAGAATAAGCAGAAGCTCTGACAAGGCAATCAACGAAAGCACCGCGAGTGCCGCTATCCATAGCGAGCGGGGCGAGGATCCAGACTCAAGCACTGCACGTCGAGAGAACACCCCTGAAGCCAAATCCAGTATGTAGATCCACTCTGCTGTGGACCACATACATATGTCTGGTGTCTTGCGAAAAGGGAAAGGGCGCGAAAGGTAGTAGAAGCCATCATCCTCTTGATGCTCCAGAAACCAGGTCATGCATTCTTGAACTGCTGGTTTCGTGCATCCTGTTCGCACAAGCGCTTCAAGAGCGTCATATTGAGTATGATTGTTATACACCCCGTATGCACTGGGCTGACTCGGAAGAAAGCCTTCGGTTTCCAGGTCCCACAAATACTTGTCAGGTTTCTCCTTCAAGATGAAATCGATCGCTGACCTCGCCGTCGGTGAATCCGGTGTACAGTATCCAGATCTGATCAATGCGATTATCGCTCTTGCAGTATTCGATACGCTCCCCGGTGCTCCAGCCACGTACCCCCAAGATCCATCGGGTCTTCGCAACCTGACCAAGTGATCGATTGCGTTGCGAACCACCCGTGAGTTTTCTAGGCTTCCTCCTCGAATCCAGAAGGCGCGTAGAGCATAATAGGTCCCAGCTACCCTGCTGGCGACACCATCACGTCCACCACTGGTAGGTTCGACACCCCATCCGCCGTCAGAATTCTGATACTTCTCGAGCCATGTGAATCCTCTGCTGATAGCCTGTCGCAGTCGCTCGCACAAAACAGCTTCGCTTTCAAAGGCGTCAAGAGCTAACTGCAAAGTAGCTATGGTATGGCCTGTGCTCAATGTGGATCCTCTCGGCCCGGATACAAGAGCCCAACTGCCATCCTCGTGTTGCGAATCAATGAGGAACAACGTCATTCCCAGAAGTGCCTTGACCTTCTCCTTAGGAAAGTAGGCACACTGCAGGAATGCCTCCAGGGCTTCGGCAGTTGTCCACCCGCCGCTATCATCCAAAGGCTTTGTTGCGGGGAGACCGCCATCGCTGTTTTGATGACTCAAGAGAATGTTGATGGCTTTTTCGATCTGGTCGGGTATCGCCATATCGCTGGCTCCTTGGCATATACTGACACAGGTTTCAGTCATTGTCTCCTATGTAGGCGCAGAGTGCTTCATCAGTGGCATCCTGAGCGACCTGCACCCGACCTCCTCACGACGGCGAGTACGAGCGAGGAGTCTCTCTCATGATGCAAGAGACTCTTCGCTGATGACATCCCGCAATGAACATTGACTGCGAGATCCAGCTCAGAATAACGCCGAAGGCGCTCCTTGTTTCTGCACTAGAGGACTATGTCCTCCTGTTTCTTGAGTAAGGTTTTCGTTTGTCGTGTTTGTTCCTCGAACGAGTTCTGGTTGGAGATCCAAGGCACGCAGACCGACAAGTTGGATGCGTCGGCCGAATGTGCTAGACTTCTGCAAAAGTCGAGGTGACGAGCCAAAATCGTTCTGCCCGTTGTCCTCATTGCCAGTCGTGGACTGGTCGCACTTCCAGCCCGTGAGAAGTATCATGAAAGAAATCGCACGTTTGGTAAGCAATCCAGATTATCAGACACTTGTTGCCCGAAATGCTGCATCAGAAGAGCTTAGGATCTATTGCCGGCATTCGTTTCAGCATATGCTTGACGTAGGTCGGATAACGTACATACTGATGCTGGAAGCAGGAAGCTTTTCTGACTGGGTAACCAGAAACCACATAGCCTCCTTGGAGAGGGGAAAGGAGGTAGTCTACGCAGCATCCTTGCTCCATGACATCGGTCGCTGGGAGCAGTACCAGACAGGTGAATCACACGCCACAATCAGCGCTCGGTACGCGAGACAACTCCTCGAGGAGATCGATTTCTCTGAGGATGAGATCGAGATCGTACAGGCAGCCATTCAAGAGCACAGAAGCCAGTCTTGTCCCAAGACGGTTCTGGGTGCCTTTCTGCAGCGCGCTGACAAACTCTCGCGAGCCTGTTGGTGTTGCGATGCCATTCTTACTTGTAAGGAACGAGACCACATGGAAACGCAACTAGGTCCCCTATGCTGATGCTTCTTGAGCGATGATAAAATTGTGTGAAACGCCATCTCCCCTTGGTTGTGATGACTAGAACTTCAGGTCAGATAACACCTCCTTACCTTTCCGAATCAGAGCGGTGATTGCCGCTACGCGCCTGCCGAGGTCTCTGACGCTTGCCAACCCTATTTCGTCTTCCTTGGCCCCCTGGATTCCGGTATTGCGTGTCCAGATCGTGCCGCCATAGCCGTGAGTCCCGACAATGATGATCTGGTTGATAACGTAGAACTGCCAGATCGCTTCTATTGTGGTCTCAATGCCTAGGTTTCTGGAGCCGCCAACTGCTATTGCTCCTCCGACTTTGTTCTCAAGATAGTAGGGAAATGCTTTGTAGAAGGGACGGAATCGGTCTAGTATGCACTTTAGATGTGCCGATACTCCACCATTGCTTACAGGAGAAGCTATTACCAGGCCATCGCACGTCGGAAGCAACTCGTAGAGCTCATCCATTGCATCATGATATATACAGTACTCATTTTCCCCTGGGGGACACGCTTCACAATTAATGCACGGACGTACCTCTTTGCCAGCCACTGACCAGAAGAACGGATCAATCCCAGGTATTTCGCTGGCTGCTGCGAGCGATGTGCGCACAGCGAACGCGGTGGCTCCTTCAACTGGACTTCCACTGATGCCCAGAATCTTGATCATTTGGCCCCCCAACCTATTAGGCTGCAACAGTTTGTTGCTCTGTAGGTGCCGTCAGTACAACGAACTATCCTGTCTGATACTTCAGAATCACTTCCCTGGCCCTCGCAATTTCCGCGTACGCAGGCAGGGGAATCTGATTCTCAACGAACTCTTGTAGAAGAGTTCTGTCTGGCTCTTGTATTGCTGGACCAGCAAGTATTTCTTTTGCCTGAGTACGTAGTTGCTTCGTTCGGGAGGCGATTTGAGCCCAGGTGCGATCAACACTCACCAGCTGCTCACTCACAAGCCCTGCCTCTCTTAGTAATTCCCGATATCGTGTGTCGTCTCCCTGTTGACGCGCTTCTTGCGCCAAGCACTCTGTCTTGCGCTGCATAGCAAACAGAGATAAGCTGGCAATCCGATGCGCCCGATCACTAATTGCCCGGGCATGCATCCATTCTGTGGCAGTTCTGCATAGTTCGTTGTTTTGAGCGTACAAATCCGCTGCGTAACGCCAGTTGTATTTGTCTTCCTCGATAATCGCTGCACACTCGGTCAACTCGATCTGATAGAAGAGCAAGTCCAGAATCCCTTCGTCGCGTAGATTGACAATCCGACTATCGTCCTCGGCGCGCAAGATCGACACCGCTATCAGTTGGGCGTGATGTGCCCGTTCATACCACAAGGCAGCATCTTGGTGCTGTAGTCGAAAAAAAGAGATCTCTCCCTGTGCATGAAAGGCCTTGGCCATCGCAACGTGACTGGCAAACAAGGCGAGATCGGCAACTAGCTGCCACCCGGTCTGAGATGTCTGCCACTGCTTGACTGCCATAGAAAACCCGTCGGTGTCGGGCAACCGTTCGAAGGCTCCTCGGGCATTAGCTTGGGCAAGATCGTCGCTCGATTTGGCCATCTTGACTAGACATTCGATTTTTTCAACCAGGCTAGCCTTCGGACCGGATACGCCTCCATTCCTGATCATGGCATCGTCTCTCTCTTCTGTGCGTCACCGAGCGTATTGACTATCTACGACTCTGTATGCCGTGGCAAGCGCGTCAACGGTCTCTGCAATTTCCACAGCGCTTGTGTAGGGGGATATCATGAAACACTTGAGTGCGGAAATCGACAGTGGTTTGCCATCGGCCGTTCTCGTGTGCCGCCAACTACTTGTGTATGAGATCGCAGCACTTCGTCCGCTCAGTGCGCTCTCTGCAACAGCATCATACATGTCGCGATTGAAGCGGTTTATCAATGAAACACGAGATTCGGATTCAAGTGCCACTTGGCCTTCGTGATGAGTCTCTGAAGGATCAAGCCAGGAGGGGTAGAACTGGAAAGTAACGGCCGGTCCGGGGTTCTGCAGGTTGAGGATCCTGCAGCACTCAAGACTCTGAAGTTGCTCTTTGAATGCTATGGCCATTTCTGTACAGTGACCCAAGATGATCCGGAAGCCATCCTTACCGAGCAGTAGGCAGTTGGACAAAGCAGACAAAGGTCCAGCGGCCGATCGTGTACATTCCAACGTGAATGCATCAGGTTGATAGTCCCCGTATGACCCATACATATCTGCGAAGCGGAACTCTCCCCGTCCTAGAGCATCTAGATCCGCACTGTCCTTAACCAAAAACACACTACTTACGAAGGGTGTATATCCGAGCTTGTGGAAGTCGAGACCAACAGAATCTGCCTGGCATAGGTGTTGTGTTTTTGCAGTGATTGCTAACAAGGCCTCACGCGTTCGTTGCGAAAACCCTAGACGGTTTTGCTGGAAATCGTAGTCATGAAAGACGCAAAACGGCCAGCCAATAACCGCATCAGCGTGAACATGAGGTTTGCGGGCCAGTGAGAAATCTTTGGACACACGATCCCTGACGCTTACAATGGCCTCCAGATCATCCAGCCCAAAGTCGTAGGTGGTACCCAACTCAGCAATGATAGCCGCTATCTTCTTGCCAGCAGCCAGTTCGGAGTGGAGCTTCTTTTCGAGATCTTCGCTCTTCATGCTTCCGGCTTCATCCGTTTCGACTTCCACGATATTATCAGTTCCAACGCCGAGCCAGGAAGCGACAATCGACTTGCAGTAATGCGAGGTTTGTGGAGCGAAGATCTTCAGATCCTCTCTGATTCCCCTTCTGCTGACTTCAGGAATTAGCTTGGCGATGGCCGTCCTAATTCCATACAACACGGTTCCGGCACCGCCGTAGGTAAAAATACCCGCCGCCCGCATTCGATCATACCCCACTAGGTCGGCAAGCATCGCAGATGCTGTCACCTCAGCTTGCGCAAAGCCGTAACTGAATGCATCGCGTGCCAGGCTTGGGTTAAAGAGATTCGCGAGCAAGCAAGCTACCAACGCCACAGTTGTGGGCGGCGGGACTGCCGCAACCATATTCATAGGATGAGCCCAATCAATAGTACCAGCGGCAAGTTTCGACAGCTCCCTCACGACTTGTGCACTCGGCATGCCTGTCTGAGGGAATGTTGCTTGTCTGAACACACTGTAATCCGTTGCGTCGAGTGACCCCAGAAATGGTGATGCGCCTCGCTGAGAGTCCACGATCCTCAAACTCTGCTGAACAAGCTCAAGCAATGAGCAGTTTTCCCACAAACTGTTGGGGGGCATGAAGGAGTCCCAAGTATCTTCGATCGCGATCATAGCGCGTTCTCCATGGTTGATCCCGAACCAGCACCTTCTTCGTCAACGATAAGACCATTTTGCTCTCTCAATTCACCGAAAGAGGACGCTATCTCGGCGAGAGCATTGTGCTTATGAATACTCTCCTGCGAAACGATTGAGGCCACCATCACTGTATCATCAGGTAGAAAAGCAAATTCGCGCAGGGCTGCTTGAGCGATCTGACGGACAACATCCTCAACGAATCTGGGGTTGGAAAACGCCTTTAGGACAACCTGAAGCTCCTCTTCGCGCTTCAGGATCTCGAAGGTTTCGGCACTCATGGAACTCTCGACTAAGGTCACGAGAGCTTCGATGTCGACCTTACAATGCTCAGTTGTCTCAAAGAGGACTGAAGCCTGGGCTCTCTGCATATGTGTAGGCAGAGGAATTTCACTGAGAACCACCTGCATCTGCTCCCGTGAAAGCTGCCCTTGTAACTTATCTATCGCCCATTTACGGAATTCATTCTGGGCGCATGGACAAGTGGTAATCCCAGACACCTCCACGCCGACTCCCTTTCTGGTGCAGACCGTCCCAGAAACATCACGCTCGGCCTTGGCATACGCATGCAATCCATAGACCTCTTGCACAGCCGCGCTGCGCCCTGGCGTCTCTTTCGGCAGCCAGTATTCGCCTCGAAAGTGCACTTCGGACCTTGATGCGTATTCGTGACGATCGAGCAGGTCGCGCGCCATTCTGATACACAGGTCCGCAATATCGTCCGCCGGCTTTTCTCTGGCTTTGAGTTGCCAGAGCTTCGCGTCCAGAGTGCCCCAAATGGCATTGTTGACAACTTCATTGCTGCGAGAAAGATGGGCCCCTCGTATATGCGCAGGCAGATCGATGAAGACATCGAAATCTCCGACAATGCCAAACGGCAGACCTCGCCGCTGCACAAGCACCGCCTCTCTGACACCAGTAACACCCACTCTTGTCAAACAGACTGGTGTCCCTGGGCGAAGTCCATGTAGGTCTTCATCTAAGGCTGCTTTCGTCATCTTGCCCTCCACAGCATTAGGAGCATTGACAGATTCTCCTCGAGATCAGCTAGGCGCGACGGCAATCAAGGTAAAAAACTGTCCAAAGTAGCCAGCCCGTATGTGTCGTGAAACATCTGCGACGCGTTGGGCAGTTGTTTCGTCCGCAAGGGCCTCTAGAACTTTGTGAACCGCATCAACTATGTCGCCGAGGTCACTCTCGGCCAAACCTGGATATGTGGGCAACACGATCTGCTCTTTACAGAGCCTCTCAGCGTTGATGAATCCCTCACTTGAAAGCACGCAGCGATTCTGCACCACCGGATGCCTATGCAGTGGGACAGGGTAGTATACCCCTGCAGGAACACCCTCAGCGATCAGCGCAGCCAAGAAGGCATCGCGAGGGACTCCGACCACCTGCTCGAGGACCCTGATCACAAAGCGGTTGAAGACGTGTTGAGAGCGCGGATCTTGCACCGGCATAGCCAAACCGCGTGCATCTGAAAGAGCGCTGAGATAAAAGTGGGCACTGGCAATTCTCATCTCGTTGAGACGGTCAAGCCTCCTCAGTTGCGACGAGCCAAGTGCTGCCTGCAAAGCATTCATACGGTAGTTGTGGCCAACCCATGGATACGTTATTCCATAGATCAACTCGGAGAAATCGGCGGGTAGGTCATCGATTACGGATGTGCCTGTTGAGCGCCATGTCTCCCCTTCGTGCCTGACTGTGCGTGCCTTGCGATAGACCTCGACATCATCGGTTGTGAGCATCCCGCCTTCTGCCGAAGTCATGTTCTTGATCTCGCCAAAGCTGTGACAACCAGCCCCAAAGCTGCCAACCTTCCTTCCCATGAAAGTGGCACCTGTGGACTGAGCGCAGTCCTCGATGACAGGTATGCCGTGGCGGTCACAAAGCTTGGCGACTCTGTCCCGGTCAACCGGATTGCCAAACAAATCCACCAGCAGGAGAGCCCTAGTCCGCTTGGTGATTGCAGATTCAACAGCATCCAGATCGAGGTTGTAGGTGGCCAAGTCGATGTCAACGAAAACCGGTTTTGCGTTCTGTAGGAGGATGGCGTTTACCGTGGACATATGCGTGTATACTGGTGTTATTACCTCGTCTCCACTTCCCACATCAAGTGCTGCAAGGCTTGTATGCAGCGCTGCCGTGCCCGAAGTGACGGCTACTGCGTATTTTGTTCCGATGTAATCAGCAAACTGGGTTTCGAATTCACCTATCTTTGTGCTAGAAAAGACGGAGAGTCTGCGCTCCTCAAGCGCTCTAACTACTGCACTGATATCATCCGGAGTGATCTGTGGCATCTCTTGTGGAAATGTGGTCACCCGCACTGGACGTCCACCTAGGATGGCTAGTTCTTGGGGCATCTTGGACCTCCTTTGTATCCTCGACTGAGAGTAGTTCGACGAAAAACCGAAACGACTACAAGCTGACCTGGCCCGGCTCACTAAGGCACCGGCTTTCCAGCATCCGTGTGACGGCCTCGATCTTCTCAGGCAGACGGATCTTCAAGTCGGGCAGGAGCCGAGAACGTTCGATCTCTGCAAGCCAGATGCTTCTACAGGCGCACTCAAGGATCTTCATCTTCTCTGTTGACCCTGTCACGTTAAACTCATCGATGATCTTCTCGATATGATCTGAGCAGTGAGGACACATGCTAAAAGGCGGCACAACGTTTGGCGATGTCAGATCCGTTTTGCTTGGGCCCGAAACCGTTACTTTTGCAATCTCAGTCGGTGATAGTGCTGAAACAACCTCAAACAGAGTCCAGTGCCAGGCCGGGGAGTACTCGCCTAGTTCATAGAGAATATCTGTCAACGAATGCTGAGCCACCTCAACGCAACGGAGATCGATGGTATCAACACCCACCTGCAGGCAGCGTCGAGTCGAAAGAGTCGCCTCCTGTAACGCCTCGTATTCGGACAGGAAGGGGGGCTTCAGTAGCAGAAATGCGCCGGCCCTTGCCCCGTACCTGTGAATCAGCTCCACAGACCCTGCAAACGCAGACCACGAAAACCCTTTGTTCAGGCAGTACTTCCGGACGAAGTCATCTTGAGTCTCAACTCCCATGTATATCACTACTTGCTTTTCCGGCAATTCCCTAGTCAGCACGGACAAAACCTCTTCGTTGATGAATTCGGGTCGGCTCTCGAAGAGGATGTACATTGAATTCGGCAAACCTCTCAGGCGACGATACACCTCACGACGCAGGTCTGCCGGCAATTCCTGCTCGTCAAAGGACGAGAATGGGTAGATTCCGACCGCATCAAAACGTTCTAACTCGATGCGGTCAAGAGCAAACTGCAACTGAGCAAGAACGTTATCCCCAGAGGCTGAGGGATGGCAGCCGCCAACACTTAAGGAACACATAAAACACCCGCCGGTACGCCTGAACCAAGAACAGCCGGTGGTATAGAAAATGACCTCCATAACTCGGCAGTACCGACCATCCAGCCGCATCTGGCATTCGTGGGTGAACGGTTTGGTCAGGTCAACCTGCTTTTCAGGCAGGCCGTGCCGGTAGTGCCTATAGGCGCGCAAGAGACTCCGGAACTCAGTATCGAAGTCCACGTACATCGTCTCCCCTAAGGTGAGCTTGCATACCGAAACCATGTACTGGAACCATTCAGGAACTCCGGACCAACTAGCTAGAGATGGTAGGTGTTCTTGAGCGCCGATCTCAAATCTGATAACCAGGGAGGACAGCCAGGAATACAGTGGCCAATGCTCTTGCGCGTCGCAAGATCATAAGCTAGCTCAAGGGCACAATCCCCAAAGAACCAGTTCTCATCCTCTGCAGAGAGAGGGAGTGGCACTTGGGGCTGCGGCCGTCCAAGCACCAAGACCATGCTAGGCGGTAGCAAGTCAAGTTCTTTCTCGTCCTTCATAATATCTAGGGCAACTTGTGCATGAGTCTGGCACCCCTTGCAGACTCCTAGCTCGATGATTTTGATCCCTGGATAGAGTCCAGACACCCCCCCAACCGGTCTCTTGAACGGTCGCCCCAGCACCCCCCCCTCACCGATTGTCTGCAGGGAGGGATTTCCTAGATCGCTCGTGCTTAGGCCTTGGGCCGAAGCGATTCGTATCGTCGGGACTTCTCGCGGGTCTATGCCCATCACCATGCATGCGGCAGCATCCACCGCAACTGCGTCTGCGCCAATGAACAGCGTGTTGAAGTCCTTCAGCTGCTCACCCTGATCACATGGGCCCTGACCTTCTATTGCCCAAAGACCGTCGATGACCTGCAAGACCTCTTTGCTCTTCAGATAAGCATAGATATCGACTAGCTTCTGATCCAAAGCGGCTGTGTGAAACAGAAGACGCTCTCTCTTGACACAAAAACCATGGTGGTTCTTGAGAGCAAGCGATACCAGGGTCTGGCCGTGGGTCTTCATCTTGGGAACATTGACGATCGTATCCACATCAAGGACTGTCCTGGGCAGATGAAACTCCTTGAGCAAGACGGCTGCGGGATGCTGTACGCGGATCGACTCCTCTGCGTCAAATGGACACAGTTCGATGCCATACTTCTTCTTGAGCTCTCCAAACCCTAAAAGGGCAAACGTCGTTTCTGTGGCCGTGTCACAGGTGCTGTTTTCACCAATCACCACATTGCGTGCACCGAGATCCTTCAAGAACTCAATGAGCGCCTCGATCAGGCGGAGATCGGTGGTGAAAGATAACCTCAAGTTCGGGCGTACCAGATTGGGTTTGATCAGCACCCTTCGCCCTGCAATCCGTTGGCCGAGTGCAGGTAGCACCAACGCTGTGCCTTCCGAAAGCATCTCCTTGATGACATCTATAGCTGTTTGTTCGTAGACCCAGGGCGTTCCGGGTATGATTGGACGACACACTTTGACAACCGGTGTCGATGTCGATTCCTTTACTGGATTCGGTTGGGCCTGAACCATTGTCTTATCATCTCCTGTACCTCATTCGGCATAGCTGCGAGAGTACTGCCGACCATGACAGCGACATAGTGTGCTTCTGAGCTGCCTATGTTGACTACCGAATGCGAGGCTCCCCTGGGAATCAACATCGCGGATCCGCCGCTAAGCCGCAGCCGGACTCCATCAATGTTCACCTCAAGCTCTCCACTAATCACCAACAGGGCCTCTTCATTTGGATGACCAGAGTATGTGACCTCCGGGTTGTTAGGCTCGACCCAGGAAGATACTACAACCAGATCATCGCCTAAGAGCAGAGTCTGCGACTTCTCGCCCACTTCAGACACTTCTGCAGTGGAACTGCTCATTGTTGATATCTGAAACATAGCGGCTCCCTACTTTCAACTCGTGATCGCCCCTTCGCTTAGGCTATGGGCGCTTCCTGCCAAGCAGGACTGCGATGCCATGATGATGAGGCGGTCCATGGCTGGTGTCCAGCTCTACCTCCTCTTTATACTGAAGAACCTCGAAATCTGCGAAGTGTGCACGGAGTTCTTCTTTCTCGAAGTAGTGCTGAATGGCACTGGCACATTCGCTGACCAAGTCAATCGATTTGCGCTGCATGTAGCCCGGATCATCGACTGTGAAAACCTCGACAAAAACGTGGCCGAGCGGTCGGAGACTACGTTTGATGCCCTCGATGACTGCGGCTCCCTCGTTCGGAGTTAGGTGATCAAGAAGCGTCACGCAACTCACGAAATCAAACGCATCGATTGGGAAATCATACTGGCGAGCATCGCACACCGAGCAGGCAATTGGCAAAGCCGTCGCCGCTGCTTGGTCACGCAGCTTCTCAATGCCGGTCTGAGAAATATCGAGGGCTACTACCTCAAACCCATTTCGGGCCAGCACAAATGAGTCACGTCCCTCACCGCATCCCAGATCCAGTGCCTTTCCGGTCCATCCTTGCTGATTACAGAGGAACGCCTCTAGTTCCTCTGAGGGAGTAGATCCAAAGTAGCAGGGCGTTTCACGATAGACGCGATCGAACATTCACCACTCTTCCCAATGGATTATCTCATCGGTTGATTTGAGATTGCGTTCTCTGGCAGATCCATCCGGATACCCCAATGCAACCAGCGCCACGACGTCAACCTCAGTCGGAAGCTTTGCTAGGCGCTTGACTGCTACCTCATCGAACATCCCGATCCAACAGCTCCCAATGCCTCTCGACTGAGCGGCCAGAATCAGTGTATGCGCTGCGAGGGACGAGTCTATCAGATTCCAAGTGGCTTTCCACTTGGCGTAGTGAGCCAGAAACCTCCTGTTGGTCTTGTAATCTGCTGGCGTTGCCCCCCATAGGTTCATATCCCAGGCAGTGCACCGTTTGATCATATCTTCAGGAGAAATGAAGTCCGGCTTCGAAGTCACAATTACAACTGCAGGAGCTGCCGCAACGTGCGGTTGGTTCAAGGCTGCAATCGCTAGCTCTGCTCTGACCTGTGGTTGAGTCACAACTACAAAGTGTCGATTCTGTGAAGCAAGTGGTGAAGGTGCCAAATTAGCCAGCTCGATAATGTCTCTTAGATCCTCTTGTCGCAGTGCTTGAGGCAGGAAGCTCATCGTGCTCCGACGCTGCCGTATCATTTCGATGGCATCCATGGTAATAACTCCTTAGGCGATATTGCTGTTCTTGGTGCCAGCTTACCGATGCAGGTGCCGTGTCGCCGTCGGCAGAACCACCCACGGGGGACGGGCACCGTTCTTGTGGATATTCTATCAACTATCAGATGGCTTATGATGGCAATCTGAAGACAGTGTCCTGACCATTTTCAGACGCTTGGATGGCTTCGCTCTAGTGGTTCCTGAAGACCAGAGTCGGTCCCTCTGTCCCTCATGATGCCTCCTATTTTCATGTCAAGGGCTATTGGTTAATCGCCAGGGCGAAGTCATTCTGTGGCACGCGCCCCGCCTGGCAACCGAAGTTGCGGCTATCCTTGCGAAGTCTGCCTGCGCAGACTGGAACCTAACCGACGCAGGTCGGTTTTGCAGCGGTGGGCGCAGTTTCAACTGCCGGTCGATGCCGTGGCCGCAACATGAAATCACCCTAGTTAATCGCTGCGTTCTATTCTACCATCCTTCTGGCTGAAGACAAATGAGATCCATCATACGATGCTGACTACGAATGACCATGACCGCCGCTTGGCGTGCTAGCCTTCATGATTACTGGGATGACTCGCATTTGATTGCTCATACGATGCCTGCCCATGCCCTCAGGCAACTCACCCAGCAACCAGCCATCGGAGGTGGTTTCTCCATAGAAGTAGCGGAGCCCTGTTGCCTCATCCATGAAGTACGTTCCAGGAAGACCCTCGCTGCCCGCGATTCCCACGGCTGCATGCCCTGGACATACCAGAAGCGCGACGTCATACCCCATACGTTTGAGCATCGCAGCCGCCAGGATCGCCTGATCTTCGCAGTCACCGGCCTCCTCCATGAGACTCTCGATGGGGTACTTTGGGTATTCCACCAGTTGGCCAGTATCTGGGGATATGTCCTGGGCATACCGAATGCACTGCTGGGTGAATGCCAGCGCATTGCTGGCCTGCTCGTAGGATCGGAAGCCGCGGGTACGCCCCAGGTTTCCCATCGTGCTTGCCAGCTCATCCACTTCAGGCATCTCGGCGACCACGTAACTACCCCACTGTTGTGTATCCGTCTCGCGTGGCCTTGCCCGGAACTCCTGGTAGCGTTCTCGGCTGATCGGCAGCTCCACCGTGAACTCGGAAGCTGCCGCATCGAGCCGCGCGCCAACCCGATCGGGGAAGCGCCAGGAGTAGCGCTTGACGATCTCTGAGCCATCTTCCTCGGCAGACGCATCCGTCCGTTTCGGCCCCGAAGCATCCCCATCGCGGGTACGGGGCGGTTCCGGGCGCGGCCCAGCCTTGCTTCTCTTCATGCCCAGCATCACGAACCACGTGACCACTGCGAGTACTGCCACGGCCTCGCTCTGCCAGAACGGCGCCGCAAGGATGAACCCCAGGCCGCCGATGGGCAGTAAAGCGAGCAGCAGGTTGTCCAGCCCGCGCAGCCCTTTGACTGTCGTCAGACTCGCGAGCCGTGAGACCGCGCCTTCGCAGTGATACGCCTGGCAGACGCGCAGTGCGAGAGCGATGAGCAGGTAGATCCCCACATAAGCTGCCACAAGCGCCAGCGCCAATCCAGGGTTGGCCCTCATGATCCACGGATCCGGCAGTCCGGCGAGGCCGAACGTGGGCAGAGCCCAGACCACCGGAGTGAAAGCATCCCGCAGCAACGCCTGAACAGGCGCCACGTAGAACAGCACCACCCAGAGCAAAAGCGCCAGCATTGAGCGTTTCGGTTGCATGTCGTCCTCCTTGCCAACGGTTTCGCGGATGGGGCAGCCTCCGGTGCGTTGGAGCAACTTAGGCTGCCCCTGATGGTTACGCATTTACTGGAGCCATCCGGCTGCCATCCAGACGTACCAGTGGCCCTCGGTCTTGTGCAGCTCGATGGTCTCGTTTACCGTGTCGATCCCGCCGAGGCGATTTGCGACCTTGCCGGCGACCGCGACCTGGGCTGCCTGACCATCCTGCTGCATTACTTCGTAGCGCATGTCGAAGTACTTGAGCTTCTGCAGTCCCAACGCGGCGGATACCGTGATCTCAGGGCGCTTCAACGACGCCTCCAGCCCGGTCCGCAGCTCGGGATAGGTCAACTCATACATGCGCACCGTGTCGAACGCGCCGGCCGCCTCATACCACTGCCGGGCCACCTCTTCGGGCGTCGGGCCGACCACCCGGCTGCAACCTGACGCCAGGAGCGTCGCCAGCCCCAACGCCAAAAACATCCACCACATCTTGCTCCGCAACATCTGACACCTCCTTGTTGATCGCATTTCCTTCACACCACATCGTTTGTCGTGCTCCGATGCCGATATCGGCCAACCCTACACCCTCAGCGCGCCTTGCCGCTGCCGTTGCGGCCGCCATGGCGGCCGTTGTCGCTCTCGAGATCGGGCAGGCTCACCCAGTCGGCCACGGCATGCAGGGCCGTGCGCTCGGCCTCGTCCAGGCCCAGGTAGGCTTTATGGGATTGGCGCACCAGTTCACGCAGCGCCGCCAACGGCAGCATCTGGCGGGTGCGGCAGGCGATCACTGCATACGGATCGCCGGTCACCAGCTCCCAGTCGGCGAAGGCACTCTGTAGCTGCTCGTCCCCCGCCACCAACTCAGCCGGCTGGTTCACCAGGTAGCGGCGCTCGTTCGCGTTGCCGCCGCCCCCCAACCGGTCGAAGTTGGGCCGTTGCAGGGGTACGGCGTCCCGTGGCAGGCTCAGCAGCAGGCGCTGGGTCGCTTCCCGTCCACGTTGGATGAGCACATCCTGCAGCGTCAAGCCACGCACCTTCTCGAAGATGGGCTGCATGTGAGTCAGCAAGCGCTCAACCAGGGCCAACGCCGTCAGGCTGCGCCAGCCAGTCAACAAACGTCCCTCCACAAACAACGGCTGGCGGAGGTCTTCCGGCGCGATGCGCCAGCGCCGATAGGCCCAGTTGACGACGCCCGCATCTGAAACCTGAACCCGGAAGAAGGTATCTTGCCCCTGTGGGCGCTCTTGCCGCCTGGCCAGCACGTCTCGGGCGCTTGCCACCTCCTTCTCTAACCCGGCGAGCTGCGCCAAGGCAGCCGAGATGTGGTTGTTCAGGGTCTGGCACAGGGTCGCCAGCCGCTCACGGGCCATGCCTTCCAGGACAGCCGCGTATTTCGCCTCTGAGTTGCCGACACACCGCTCGCGCAAGTCAATCAGCCGGCGGGCCTTGCGCCACAGCCATAACACGCAAGCCCCGACGATCAGGAGACCAACCATGGCCGTGATCGCCCAGGCCCACGGCCTACCGGCCGGCCGATCCGGGGCCAATCCGTGCGCGATCGTGAGGAAGCTATAGACCTGCAGCGTGACCAGCAAGATCAGCCGGCCGACGAACGCCGGCAGGTCTGGGAACTCACGGGCTGCCAGCTCCAGCGCCGCCAGATCCTCCTTCTCGCGTGGCGGCAGCGCGGCGCCGACCGCCTCAACCTTCTCCCCGCGTTCTGTCCAGGCTGCGCTCAACCGCTGCAACGCTCGCCGCGCGACCGCGAGGCCGCCTGGGTAGAGACTCGGCTGCTGCGGGAGCGCTTCGATGGTCGCGTCCTGGTTGGCGAGCAACGCCTGGGTCAGTACTTGGGCGTTGGCGTCCATGGCTTGGCGATACACCGGCAGCTTCGTCCGGCCGAACAGGGCATCGTAGTTGTCAATCGCTTCCGCCCACGCCTCCTTGTCAATCCGCTCAAACCCGAACCGGGCGAAGTGCAGCCCGATGCTCCACTCGTCCTCAGTGGCCCGGATCTCGGTCGGCGTCTCCGCGCACACGCGCTCGATCCAACGGCGCACCGGACCTGCCTGCCCGATCACTTCATCCGCCCACCCGGCAGCGAGCTGCGGGTCTGGAATGGCGCCTGGGACAACTTCCGCCGCCAGGAACTCATCGGCCAGCCGGGCCGCACAGGCGTCCAGCAAGATCTCCGGCTCGAAGACCAGGGCGCTGGCGCCCGCGCTGCTGTAGGGCGCCAGGTGCTCGGGCAAAGTGCTCACGGGCAGCGCGGCCGCCAGGCGCTGCGCCAGCCCGCCTGACAGCAAGGCCAGCATGCAGTTCCCGATGATCACGGCGAGCTCGGCGAGGTCCTTCACCTCGCGCGTGCCCTCCTTGCGGCTGTCGAAGAGGTAGACGCGCAGGCAGCACGGCAGCGCCTGTTCCAGCCCCAGCTGCGCGGCCAGGGGCTGCCAAATCATACACCTCTGTGGGTCGGTCCAGGCGTCGAGCGCCTGCAGAGACGCGTAGACCAGGGCCTGCTCCTGCGCGGCCTCACCCTCGCTGGCCGGGAATGCGGCGGTGCTCAGCAGCAGATGCCCGACGCCGTCCGGCTCCTGCGCCAGGATATCCTGCAGCAGCAGGCTGAGGGGCGGCAGGGCGCCGGCGGCCGCGGGGTCGGTCAGGTCGGCCACCAGGTACACATCCAACGGCGGCGCCATGACATCGTCCAACCCGGCCGCTGCCAGCCGCTCGTGGGTCCGCAACTCACGCAGCGCCCCGACCATAGCGCTCCGCAATCCGGCTGCCGCCACCGCGACCTGCCGGCACGCCTCCTGTGGCAAGCGGGGCGCGGCCTCTTGCGGCTCGGCACGCTCGACAAGAGCTGCCTGGCCGTCCGCTCCTGCGAATTGGAGCGTCAGGAATGTGGTAGCCGCGGCGCGCCGGGGATCGCCTCTCAGGAAGATCGTCTGCACATCGGCGGCGATCCGGGTCCCCAGCGCGCCCACTGCCACGACCAACCCGGGCGTCGGCGCGGGTGTTGCGCCGTTCAGCTTACCTGACATAGGGGCCGCCTCCTTTCATGGTTCCGTGTCGGGTCGGGTTGGCAGGGCATCACGCTCCCGCCACCCCCATGGCTCAGGTCAGGCCGTCGCAAGCACAGGGTTCAGCCGGCCGAGCTGGCGCTGCTTCGCCTGCAAGGCCCGGATCTCACCCTCGTACTGGCGGCGCAGGTCGTTATCAATCGCCATCTTCGACAGGACGTCCTTATGCTCGGCGATGCGAGCGTCGAGCAGGGCGATCGCCGCGCGGTTGCCCATGCCCTCGATCTCGTTCTCGACCAGTTGCTCCGCCAGCCGCACCATCTCGTCATGCTGCACGAAGGCATCTTCAGCCTTCTCGCGGCCCTGGTCCAGCCGGTTGTCGCGGCCCGGATGGATGGCGGAGACGGCGTGCTCCTTCTTGGGATCGAAGTAGTACCAGGTCCCGATCTGGACCACGTAGCCGAACGCGGCGGCCACGGCGAAGGTGTGGCGCGCCTCGACTTTCTCCTCCGGCACGACCTCTTCGGCCAGCGCGACCTCGGGCAGGACGTGCAGCGGGTCCAGCCCCTTGCGCTTCGCCTCGTAGTAGGCCTTGTAGTCGTCCATGCCGCGCAGCAGGAAGGCCGGCAGCCCGTGCTGGACGCGGGCCAGGTCGACACGATGCTTCATGCCCGTGGATTTGATCTCGAACTGGATGTTCTCCCGGTAGCGCGGCGGGATCAGCTCGCTGTGCTCGTCCTCGACGCCGATGATGCTCTTGCCCTCGTGGCCCTGGATGCCGCTGTCGCGGTTGTACTGCCAGAACGGGTGGCAATAGCGCACCAGGCGGTCGAACTGCGCCTCGATGATAGCCGGCGCCTTAGCCCCGTGGTAGTCGGCCAACGCCTGGAGCAGCGAGATGTTTTCCAACTCGGCGGCGAAGATCCCTTCAGCCTGCCGCTGCGCCGCATCGACCAGGTCATGCTCGATCCAGGCCCGCAGCTCGGCGAGCGAGCGGGCCGGCAGCCCCTGGGTGATCGTCCGGTAGGTGACCGCCGGATCGATCCCGGCGCTGTGCCTGGCGAAGTACGCTCGGATGTACGCGTCGTCCACCGCCTCCAGGGCGAGCTCGTAGATGCCGTCCTGGGCTGTCGCCGGCTTCAGATAGGTCTCTGCCGCCGACTTGAGGCTCTCCTCGGCTTGCTCGGCCGCCTGAGCTACCCGGGCGAGCTCGCTCAGCAGCTCCCCGATCCGGGCGACGAGCTGGTCGTAGAGGTTGGCCGCGGCGCGCTGCGCCGCCAGCTGCAGGGTGATCTGGTTCACTTCGGCCAGCCAGTGCAGGCAGTCGTTGCGGGCCCGGTCGAACTCCTGCTGCCACGAGCCCTTGGCCATCGTCTTGCGCACCGACTTCAGCACCCCGCCTTCCAACGCGCGCTGCCGGCCGCGGGCGTCGCGGTATTCCTTCTCGGCCTTGTGCAGATCGGCCTCCGAGCTGCCCTGCTGCGCCAGGCGGAGCTTGAACGCCTTCAGCGAGAGGGTCGTGTCAGGGATGGCCTTGCCGTTGTCCGGCGCGTCGGCCACGATCTGCGCCAGGATGGCGTGGGCCGCCAACGCGCCGCTATCACGGGCCAGCCCGGTGGCCTCGGTGCCCAACGCCCCGCGGCTGGCTGCCAACTTCTGGGCTGCCGCCGCCTCGATCAGCGTCACCTGGTGCTCCCGTTGCTCGCGGTCTTCGGCCTCCTGCGCATCCAACAGGCCCAGGGCGGCCTCGACCTTCGCGGCCTTACGGATGGCCGGGCCGTTGTCACAGGCGACCCGCCGCTCGGCGAGCAAGCCCGCCAACACGTCGGCATCGCGCAGCCCCAGCCGGCCCAACAGAGCGGAAGCGGACTCAGCTATCGCATCAGGATCAGGGGTTGCCAGCAGGCCCGCCCTGACTGCCGCTTGCGCCGAGCTGGCGCCGCAGTAGCGACTGATGCGCTCGGCCGGGTAGACCAGCGAAGTGGCCGCCATCGAGCTGTACATGCGCGGCCGGCCCCGGAACTCCTCGTTCAGGACGCTCACGTTGGCGTTGAATCCGCGCATGGCGCCGGCGATCGACGAGCCGGTGTCCAGGAATAACGCCTGGGCGATCATCGTGTAGATGTCGTCCTCCGAGTTGAGCCGGTCGCCGGCCTGGTTGCCCAGGTCGATGACGAAGCGCAGGTCGAAGGGCTGGGACAGCAGCGAGACCGGCGCGCCCTCAGGGTACGTCACGTGCCATTGGGGGTTGGCGTACAGATAGCCGTGCTCCTTGAACCAGGCGTAGGTGTTGGCGCGGATCTTCTCCTTCTGCACCTGCGTCTCGTTTTTGATCGCCTTGTCGATCACGGGCGGCAGCATGGCCACATCGATCAACGTGGGGTTGGTCCCGCGCAGCAGATAACGGCTGAGGTAGGCCATATCCCAAGTCATGGAGCTGCCCGCCCCGCCGCCGGTGGAATGCACGAACACCACCCGAACGCTGTTGCGCTCCACGATGTAGCGCAGCCGGCCGTTGCTCATGCGCTCGGTGGCGTCAACGTTCTCGATCTGCAGCAGCGCATCGGTGGCTGCCCGCAGCTTGTCGATGGCCGCTGGCCCAGCCGCGCGGTCGTTGTACATGCGGAAGAGCGCCAGCCGGCCCACCGGCCGCATCTGATTGGCGCCCCGGCGGACGAAGCCCGGCTTGAGGCGCGAGTCGCGCGGCCACCAGGCCTTGATCGTCGGATACGCTTCCAGGTTCGCCAACACTTCGTCGGCGTTGAAGCCCACCAGCTCGGTCCGTTCCGACGGATCGAACCACTCGGCCGCGGCCGGCTCGATGGTGCTGTCAGCGTCGATCCACAGGTGGCGGATGACCGGCACCGGCCCGTAGACCCGGTTGAACAGCTGCTTGAACCGCCAGCCCACCTGGCCAGGGCTTGTACCTTCGTAGACAAATAGCGTGGGTTCGAAGAAGATTTCGGTAGTCATTTTGCCCTCCTCACAGGCCTTGATCACTGAGATACTGGTATTCCCGGTTGCCCATCACGAAAGTGTCTTTGTGACCCAGCGTGACCGCATCAGCCACAGCACGGTAGCCCCGCCGCACCTCGCCGATCGGGTGCAGTACGATCCTCACCTCGCCATCCGCCTGCTCAGCCGCAAGCGCACAGGCCTCCTCGCCCAAAGCCGAGTCGCGGATCACCACAGCGCAGCCGGTTCCACTGCCCACAACGATGCGGCTGCGCTGCAACGCCGTGAGGTCCACATCGGCCGTCTCGCCGAGCCGGCCGGTCGGCCAATGACGCAGCGTGCCGGTCACCAGAGGCGGCTTGGTCGCCGTGCGCACCCGCCGGACCGTCAGCACGATGCCGCCCAGCAGGGCCAGCAGCGCCACACCGCCTCCCGCGATCTGCCCCTTGCAGCGCGTGGCCAGCGGCGCCACGTCGAAGGCGATCGGCTCCTCTGCCGGCAGATTCAGGCCACTCCGGCCTTCCAACAGCAGCCGGGCGGTGTAGTGACCCGGCGCAAGTGTGGCTTCGGGCGCAACGGTCAGTGTCAGCTGGCTCTGGCCAGGCTGGACGGTCACCGTCTCCGGTTCGACGCGCACTCCAGGAAGCCCTGCCAGGCGCAGCTTGACAACCTCCTGCTCGTGGCTGGACGACTCGATGGTCATGACAACGCTCCCCGACCACCCGGTGCATGTCGCCGCCGAACCCAGGTCGATGGCGGCCGGCTGCAAGGTCAGCGCCGGCTGGTAGACTTCGCCGCGCAGCGGCACGGCGCCGCCCAAGAGATCCACACCGGAGCGGGCTGCGAACGACAACTGCCCGCTGACTGGCCCCAGCGCTACCCCAGCGGTCGCCCGCAGACCCACCGCAAGACGGCCGCTCCCAGTCGGAATCGAAACCGTCGCTCCGCCGGACAGGGTCCAGCCCGTCATCCCCTCCAGGGAGACCTGCACTTGCTCGAGCTGGCGGCTGGTGGACGTGATGGGGATCGTCACCGTCACGCCTTGCCGCGCTGCGACCGTTTCCAGCAGACCCAGCTCCTGCGGCGCCGTTGCAACGATCAAAGCCGGCACGATGCGGGCCTCGAAGCGGGCGCTGGTCGTATGGCCGTAGGGCAGGCCCTGGTAGGTCGCCCCGCGCGGCGTGAAGTCGGCCTGGTACACGCCGTCCTGGAGCGGCAGGTAGCTGCCGCTGTAGCGGCCGCCGTCCCATTTCAGCTCGATCTCCTCGGCACTGCCGCCAGGGGCGGTGATCCTGGCGACCACTATACCGCCGTCAAACTGGCCGTAGGTCCCGCCTTCCAGCCTGGCGGCGATCGTCACCGGCTGGCCGCGCACCGCGAATTTGGCGCCATCCAGGTCATCAGCCACGAGCATAGGGAAGGTGATCGCCTGCACGCGCGCCGTCTGCTCGACAGGAACCATGCCCTTGGCGCCCCGCACCAGGATGGTATAGGCGCCAGGCTGGTCGGCGTTCACGTAGAGCCGGGTGAAGTCGCCGTCGCTGGCACGGGCGTCGCCGTGGGTGCCATCATCATAGAAGCGATCCAGGCTCTCCTGCCGGCCATCCGGCCGGGTGATCAGCGCCGAGAAGCTCGCCTCGCCGATCACCTTCACCGTGCGGCCATCGCTTTTCTCTTCCATCAGCCGCATCACCACTGGCATGGGCTGGCTGACCTCATGCAGTGTGCCCGGCGCTACGACCTCCACCCGGAGCCGAGAGCGCAACACCGCGCGGGCCTGGACTGCTCCGCTCCCCTGGAGCCGGAACCCCCAAGCGCCCACGGCCGGCCGATCTACCGTCACCACCGTGAACTGCGGGTTGGTGGCCATGATGAACGATACGCCTGGCGAACCTGCGGCGACCTCCTTACCATCCGGCGCCAGCAGTTGCGTCTTTACTGCAGCGGGTTGAACCGACACAAAACTCACCCGCTCCACGTAAGGCATCAGGGCCGGGTCGAGCGGCAGCAGGGCGATCCCCGGCGCCATGCGGATGTCAGCGCCCAGCACCGTGCGGTCCTTGATCCCGCTGAAGACCGCCAGATATGCGTCCAGCAGATCGTCCGCCTCGTCGGCCGGGATCACGGCCCCGCCGGTCTCGGCCGCCAGTCGGCTCAGGAAAGGCGACAACGCCGCCGGTGTCAGCGCAATGGACATCACCGGCACACCGAGGCTGCGCGCCTCAGCGAGCGCCTCATCCTCGTATGTCGCATACGGCTGCGGGATCTCGGGCTTGCCGTCGGTCAGACAAATCACCACGGCCCGGCGGCCGGCCAGGTCGGCGCCCTTCAGCATCGCCCCGGCCTCCGCAAAGGCGGCCTTGAAGTCCGTCCAGCCATCAGCCGACAGGGGCGCCAGCGCGGCCACCAGGGCTTGCTTATCGGCCGCGCTGCGGATCTGCACTACGCCATCGGTCAGCCGGCGGCTGTTGGTGGCGAAAGCGATCAGTCCGAGGGCGTCCCCCTCATCCAGCAGCGAGGCAAACAGTGCAGCGTCGGTGAAGCGCAGGTTGCCGGGATCGGTGGACTGGTTGCTGCCGCTGATGTCGAGGATCAGGATGGCAGCAACCGCATCCGGCGGCGTGGCCTGGGCCCCGGCCGGCAGGACGGCGCCCATCAGCGTCACCCATACCAGCCACCCAGCGAGAACCACCTGCAAGATTCGATTGACCTTCATGTCATCCTCCGTTCCGAAACGCGCTCTCCGGCGTTTCTGCGACCAGCATAGCTCAACCAAGGGTCTCGCGTCTCAACGCAACGTCCATGCGTTCGTCACAGATATGTAACAGCGAGCGGAATAGATCCGGCCTGAGGTTACCGTGTTCCTCACCCTCTGGCACTGAGTTGACGCTGTAAGTCATGCAGCCCTCTGCGAAAGGTTACCTGATGCGGACGCCAAGCGGGATGTGTTTAGCACTCCGCTTGGCGTCTGAGCATCTGCGCTTCGCGCTCTTACCTAACGTCGCGCCACCCGGATGGACGAAGTGCGATCGTTCCCGATAGCGTCATCGCGCAGGTCGGGATCGCTGCCGGTGAACCTGGACGAAGCGCCCTGGTAGTCATCATGCTCGTACAGAGTGGCCGTCCAGTTGCCGACCATGCGCAGCGACGAGACTGCATCGTTACCCACCGACCAACTGCGCGGGTTGGAGGCGTCGCCGGTCAGCTTGGTGCAGCGCCCCTGGTAGTTGGTATGCTCGTACAGATAGACCCCCTCACCGCCGTCGCAGTTGCTCCCACTGCCGCTGCCGGCTGTGTCTTTGATGTAGCAAGCCTTTTGCACGCCGGAGATCGGGTCTCCGAAGACGCTGTTGTTGCAGTCCGCGCCGCCGGTCACGCCGGTGCGATAGGCGAAGCGGCCGTTGGCGCCGTAAGCCACATCCTTTGCACCGCTGAAGTTGCAGCGCTGGCCTTCGGTAGCGCAGTAGGCGTACCCGGACGGTCCCCCGCTGCTGCCGCCGCCGTTGCTCCCGCGGGCGATCCGGGCCGAGGAGGCGCGGTCATGGCCGATGGCATCGTTCCCCAGGTCGGCGTCACTGCCCGTGAACCTGGATGACGTCCCCTGATAGTTGTCGTGCTCGTAGAGAGTCGCCGTCCAACTGCCGATCATGCGGACCGAGGAAACAGCGTCATTGCCGACGAACCAGTCGCGTGGCTGCGAGGCATCACCCGTCAGCTTGGTGCAGCGGCCCTGGTAGTTGGAGTGCTCATACAGGTACACCCCTTCTCCGCCATCGCAGTTGCTCCCACCGCCGCTGCCGGCTGTGTCTTTGATGTAGCAGGCCTTCTGCACCCCAACAATCGGGTCTCCGAAGACGCTGTTGTTGCAGTCCGCGCCGCCCGTGACGCCGTTCCGGTACGCCCACCGACCGTTCGCGCCGTAGGCCACATCCTTCGCACCGCTGAAGTTACAGCGCTGGCCCTCGTCTGCGCAGCGCGTATAGCCGGACGGGCCGCTGCTCGAGCCGCTGCCCTTGTAGCGGTTCCAGAGGGCCTGCCACTGGTCGAGCAGCGTATCGCAGCCTGTGCCGCGGCAGGTGCCCCAGGTGCCCAAAGCGGAACGCATGCCTTCGCGATCGAAGGCTTCCATCCTGAGCATCTTGCGAATCGCGTCGTAGTAGCCGAGGTTCAGGGTGTTGGCTGTCGCCCGCACGCCGGTCGCCTGATCCTGGTAGTTCTGCACGCCCACGCTGTTGAAGTTGCACACATCAGTCATCTTCCACGTTGTGGCGAGCGGATTCCAGCAGGCTCGGGTGTTCTCGTAGGGTTTCCAGGCCATCAAGGCGTCGACGGCGAAGTCACTGGCAGGGACGTTGCTCAGGCGGCCCACCACCTGGCTGAAGTAGTCGCGGCCGACATCCTTGCCGTACGTGCAGTTGCGCGGCGGGCAGGATGCCTGCGCGTTGACCTGCGTCGCGGTCAGAGTGACGACCAACAACGCAACGAACACACCAAACGTGTAGCGAAGGATCTTCTTGAGAGACATTGGACACACTCCTTTCAGGATTTTATGGGCTAGCGATCGGCTCCGCGCAGCTCGCCGATCAATCGGGCCCGGGATTCACACCACGCAAGATGCATGGAAGCGTATGTGGAAGCGTCAGTCATGATGCGCTTGCGCTCCGGGTGAGAGATCGCCTCAAGCGTCGCTGGCGAATGACCGTTGGCCCGAAGATACTCCTGGATGTACAGAGACTCAAGCCGCGCATGCACATCCTGGATCGGAACCTGCATTGAGATGGACGGGTTGGTCAGAGTCATCACGCACCTCCTCTTTCATCTCTGCGCACAGCATAGCTGATAGGGGCAGCGCGCGTCTCAACTTTTCGCCATGCGGCCATAACGGTTTCGTAACACCTTGAGGAATAAAAAGGGGTGAGGACCTCAGGTCCTCACCCCTCTTTGCGGGTTCTTGCTGCGGATCATTTGGGATTCTCCAAGCGGTAACCTTCGCCGCGCACGAGCGCGATGTAGCCGGGGTCCTTGTCCCCGATCCTGATCCGGAGGCGATGCACTACCTCGCGCAGTGCGGCCAGGCTGACGCCAGTAGTGACGCCCCACGCATAGTCCATGATTTCGTTGTGGGTGCAGACCCGACCCTGCTCGCGCCACAGCAGGCGCACCACCTTGCGCTGCAGTTCGGATAGGTCCCGGCTGACTTCGCGGCCGTCAATCCACACCTGCCCCGTATCCAGGTCGCAGCGGATGCCACGTTCGGCCGGAACCGCCTGAGAGAACCCGTTCTTGGCGAAGGCCGCCAGGAGCGGGCTGAATACGCTTGGCCGATTCTCATCGTCCCAGTTGATCAGGCCGAGCTCCCCAAGCGATGGCCTCTCGGCTGCATTCCGGGACAGACCCTGGCCGTTGGCCACCGCCTTGAGATCCGAGATGTCCTCGTCAGTCAAAGACTCCAGGATCTGGCGAAGCTCGTCCTGGATGGGTGGTTGCCCCAGCAGCTCGGTCATCAGCGAGTCGGCGCTCATCTCCGAGCCGGATTCCGCGCCATCGAGGAGTGAGTAGATCGTCTCCAGCAGACCGGGGTGACCGCCCGACAATGCGATCGCTGCCTCGGCATGCTGGGGGTGCAAGGGGGTCCGCTGCCGCGCGGCGACATGCGAAAGGAAGCGTCCAGCGTCGGCCGGCCCCAGAGGCCGCAGGATCACCGTGCCGAGCTGGAAGAGCTCGCGGAACTCGTAGGTGTCGTGGTCTGCGCGCAGGGACTCCAGGCGGCGATGGGTGGCTGTGATGAAGCGCAGGCGGCCATGCCACGCGTCGTGCTGGGCGCGCAACTGGCGGAATGGCCACGGCGGCAGCATGCGGAACGCATCTTCGAACTCATCGAAGACCAGCACCAGGCCGAGTTTGGCCTCACGAGCCAGCTCTCGCATGCAACTTCCGAACAACGAACGGGCAGCCACATCGCTGGTGATGTGCAGCATCTGCTGGTGCAGCGACTTCAGCGCCTGGATGGTCGGCGCGGATACCTGGAAGCCATCCGCTTCCTCGATGATGCGCCGCAGCAACAGCACGTAGAAGGCGTGCTCAGAATCGCCGGACTCCAGGCAATCCACAAAGACCACCATGTGCGTCATCTCGTGCGCACGGGCGCACATTGATCGCGCCTGGTCCTCAGCGAGGAGCCTGAGAACCCACGATTTGCCGGTATTGCTCACACCGACCAGGGAACAGCACTTCCCTTGATGAACCCGGCTCAGGAGCCGGCCCAGGTCTTCGCCGCGGATTGGGACGCCATTGAGGATGGCGTCAAGGGCGGCTCTGTCGAACTCGTCCATGGTCCACCTCCAGTTTGCCAAGACATCTGCGGCCAATTGGCTGATGTGTCCCACTTGTACTTACCGCCGGCCACACCGAGGAGCGCACCCGCCGCACGGTTGTTGTTGAGATGCATGCTCCCCAGCACACCGTACCACACTGCGACACGTCGCGTCTTGACCAGGAGGTGTCAGCCCACCCACGATGCACTGACAGATCGGTCAGACCCATCGTCAGCCGAGGAGAGAAGCGGTCTCACAGAAGCTGCAATGTCTCCCTTCGGAGACAAGTCCGCGCGTCGCAGCCGCGGACGGGGCATCTTCACGCGATTTTGGCCATCAAACTCTTGTGGATGGCTTGGCAATGCCGATTTCTGGTACATGGCTGGCGATTCAGTTACTCGCTGACTGTCCACCAACATTCCCCTGACAGTGTCTGACAGAAATGGTCAGAACTTCAACGCGCGCCAGGTCGCGCGAGTGGCAAGCTCGTTGGCTTGCGGTCTACCAGGGCTACGCGCTGCGGGAAGGAGGTTCATGCCGGGATGGGTTCTAGCGGCTCGATAACATCCACCAGGAGTGTTCTGGGCTGTTAGCGATGTTTTTACGACTTAGGGGGGCGGCGGGGTGCAAAGGCTTGGCTTTGTCCGGGCAACGGTCGGCAGACTGAAAGTGCGATCAGCGGGGATTTGACCGCGGTTGGGGAACCTATACGCGCTCGAGGAAGTAGTCGGCAACCGTATCCAGTCTACGCAATCATTCTAACCGCTGCATGCGCGATGGGGAACGCTTATCCAGCAGGCCTCTCAAGACGATAGCCCTGGCCGGTCACCGAGACGATATAGATGGGCTTTTTCGGATCCGGCTCTGTTTTTTCGCGCGTCCGTTTGATCAACTGGTAGATCTGGTCGTCGGAGAACGAGTTTTCCGCCTGCTCAGGCCACACTGCTTCACCGATATCGTCCTTGGACATGACGACGCCAGGGTTTTCACACAACAGCACCAGGAAGGCAAATTGATCCGAGGTCAGCTTGCGCGTGATCTCGCGGTCGTCCAACCATATCTGCCGTGTGTTCGCATCATACCAGGGGCCGCGCCGGCGTGTCTCCTGCTGCTTCAGCAGCTCCTTGCTCACAAAAGCGCGGAAGACAGGGCTGAACACCAGCAAGGCGCCTGCTTCATTGGTCACGACGAGCCCTTTGTCTTCGACACCCTCAGCCTGCTTGCTTCCCTTTGACAGTTGATCCCCGCGAACGAGCACCAGCAAAGCGCTCTGTTCATCGAGCTCGAGTTCCGCCCAAAGCCTCTGGCATTCGAGGCGAATCGGCCCAATCTCTGAGAGCTGCGCAAAGAGCGCCTGCCCGGTGACGTCCGGGTCGGCCGAAAGGGAGCTCAGATGCTCGCATAGACGTGCAAGCAGGCCGGGGTGACCGCCCGAAGCCTCGATGGCCAGCCGTGCGCGATTCGGAGACATGTCCAGGCCCTTGGCATCGGTCAAGTAGGTGACCAGCCTGGCTGCATCATTGCTATCAAGAGGCCGCAACACCCGTGTGTGTTGAACAAACAGCTCACGAAATTCATAAGTCTCGGGGTCAGGCCGGAGCCGATCCAGATGTCTGGATGTGGAGACGACCAGAAGTAGCCGGTTGCCAAGTTCATCGTGCAACACTCGCAGCCTGCGAGACGCCCAGTGCGAGATGGACTGGTAAAGATCGTCGAACTCGTCGAGTATGATGATCAGGCAGGTGTCGCTCTTGCGATGCAGGCTTCTCAGCGCGCTCGCAAACGCGGCGCGTGATTCGACATTCGGACTTTGTGCCACTCGCTGGTGTTGAGCCCTGATCGCGTCGAGCGCACTTGGAGCTTCGCTGGCTACCTCCAGCTCTTCCATGACCCGCCGCAAGAGGGACTCATAAAAGGCTTGTTCTGTGGGTTCCACGCCCAGGCAGTCCAGGAAAACCATGATCGGCGGTCGAGCGCTCTTCTGCGCGCACATCTGCCGCACTTCTTCGCTCAGAAGTGATTGCAGGAGAAGGGACTTGCCCGTATTGCTGGGGCCTACCACAGCACAACAATCGCCGCGCCGGAGGGTTTCCACGATGTAGCGCAGCTCATCGGCGCGCACGGGAGCCTGGGGAAAGCATGAAAGCGGGAAGTTTGGTGTGGTACCCATAGTGGTTTGCTCCGTAGGGGGCACTCAACTATCAGATAGGATACCACAAAGTGGCACTCTACACCAATATGGTGCATGATGATTCAGGTTGTGGGGATACGGAAGGTGGAGGAGATCAACCAGGATGGAAGCTACATCTCCTCAACCATCTCCTGCACCCGATGGGCATTGGGATGCAGATACCGCGTCGTCGTGCTGATATTGGCATGCCCCAGGATCGTCGCCAGCGTGGCGATGTCACCCTGGTTCTTCGCCAGAAAGCGCGTCGCGAAACTGTGGCGCAGCATGTGAGGCGTCACCGTGAATTTGATCCCCGCGCGTCGCGCCGCCTCAGAGACCATGCGCTGCACATCGCGGGGATCCAGAGCGCGATGGGTGCGGCTAAGAAACAGCAGATCACCTCTCACCTCCGGCCGTACCTGCAGATAGGCTTTCAAGGTGTCCCTGGCCTCCGAAGACAATGCCAGGGTTCTCGACTTCAGCCCTTTGCCCTCTCTCACCAGCAACTTCCCCGAACGGGGTCCCAATTCGACATCGCCGACTTTGAGGGCGAGCGCTTCACTGACTCGCAAGCCTGCACGCGCCATCACGTTGATCAGCGCCACGTCGCGCTTGTCGCTCCAGTGCGGGCCGTCCACGGCGTTGATGAGCCGGCCCAGGTCGCGCGCATCCAACGTCTCCATCGGTCCCTGTACCTGTTTCACGCCCTTAACCTTGAGCGCGCGACCCTGGGCGCGCACGAGGGCGCGGATCGGCGCCAGGTAGGCGTTGACCGTGGCGGCTTTGTAGCCCTTGACGCCTGTCAGGTAAACCCGGTAGTCGCGCACCTCATCATCGGTGAGTAGCGCGGCATCGGGTTCATCGGGATAGCTTTGCAGGTACCAGGCGCGGAACGAATCGAGACCGGCAGCGTACCGCTCGCGGGTAATGCCCTCGTACTCGGCCAAAAGCTTGTCAACCTCAGTTTGCCAATTGCTCATCGCTTGCCCTTCCATATTACACGACGTTCTTTGGGCGCGTTAGTGGTCCGATTTTGGCACATTACACGACGCTCCAGCGGCTTCAATGTCGTACAATGTCCCTTGTAGGACTATTATACGCGACGTTGTCGGGATGTCAAATTATTATAAACCATAACACATGATGATGGATTGACAAGGCGTGCCAGGCGCGCTATACTGTGGCGGACGGGTGGCTGTAGACATACAGCCGGCCGTGGGGAAACCGGCACTTTGCAAGCGCCACCCTACAGAGGGAGTAGCAGTTCGGTGGAATCACCTGCCCGGGCCGGCCACTGAGGCCGGCTGCGGCGCTCCGGTTGGTGGGCTGCGGAGGATACGCTAACGCGCTTAGCGTTTCGTCCGCAGTCCATCAATCCAAGAAAGGAGATTCCCCGATGTCGCACTTCCCTACCTGGTGGCTCATCTGGCTGGTTGTCGTCGTGGTGTTCGCCGTTGTGCGCAGTGTCTTCGTGCGGAAGGCTTCAGTGAGGCGTGAGCGAGAACGTCGCGAGCGCGCGGCCGAGCGTCCGGCGCGGCAAAGTCGTCCAGGGCCGCGGCGCGCTGGCATGGCACACCAGAGTCCGCTCCGTGCCGACGCTCAGCCGCTGGCGACACGCGATCAATTCATTGCCGTCGGCGCGATTATTCCGGCAGCAGAGACAGACTCAGTGTCGGCAGATCCAATCGCTTGAGAGGCTACTGGCCTCTCCCTTGGCTGGCTACTCGCCGGCCGTCTGTGGGTCACCCACCCGCACTGCCTTGCCCGACATACCCGTCGGGCGTTCTTTTTGTGGATATGGACGCCTGGAAGTTGCCGCAATCGGATTTTAACCAGGTCGAGTTCGAGCGCATTGACCTCGCCGCCAACGCGCGCCGGTACTACCTGATCGCCTGGCAGCCGAATCTGTACGGCGAAGGCACCTTGATCCGTATGTTCGGCCGCATGGGGCGCTTCAAGCGCGTGATCGCGACCCCTTTCCCATCTCTGGAAGCCGCCTGGCCAATGATCCGGGCGATCATCAGGACGCGGCAGCGCCACGGCTACCGCATCCTCTGATAGAATCTGAGTTGTTCCTCTGGCAACCGATGCGAGAGAGCATCGGGCACCGATCGTTCCACCGGCGGCCTATTTGCATCTCCGGCCCGAAGCGCTAATAAGCGGCATCCTTGTTTGCAACAAAGCCATGATGTGCTCCTCTTGATCCGCACCACGACTTAGGCCACCAGCCGATCAGCCAGCGCCACTAAGCGGGCTTCGTTCCAGTGCTCACCGCTGCGCAACGGCCACTCGCCGTAGACGGCGGCCCGCCAGGCATCGGGGATGGCGCTCAACCCGTAGGTCGCGCCCGCCAGCGCGCCGACCACTGCGCCTGCGGTGTCTGCATCATCGCCCAGGTTGACCACCTGCACAACGGCCTCCGCGAAGGAGTTGGTCGTCAGCAGGCCCCAGATCGCGCTCTCCAGCGTGTGGCGCACCCAGCCGCTGTTGGGGAGATCGGCGCGGCCTTTTGCCGGAGCCGCCTGGATGACCGCGCGCAGCGCGGCCGGCAGGCCGGCGTCGTCACACGCCTGAGCGACCGCCTCCTGCGGCGCGACGCCGCGTACCAGGTGATAGATCGCCGCGTTGACGAACGCGCTGCCGGCGACGCATTCCTCGTGCGGGTGCGTCACCTGGCTTTGCCGCCGACTGGCGGACAGCAGGCGGTCCAGGTTGTTCCAGTGCGCCAGCGCGACGGGCCAGCAGCGCATCACCGAGCCGTTGCCCGCCGACCAGGGGTTCTCGGCCTGCACCGCTGCCACGGCCCCCTCCCAGGGTTCGCCGCGCGAGATGCGCTTGAGCACCAGTCGGGTCTGCCGGCCGAGGTCCGTCGGCTCGGCGCGATACCAGGCCACGAAGCGCTGGGCGAGATTGGCCGGGTCGAGTGGGCGGTGGGCCAACAGGCTATCGGCGAGCGCCAGCGCCATCTCGGTGTCGTCGGTGAACGCGCCGGCGGGCAGGCGGCCGGACTGCATCGTGCGCACCAACTGATCTGGGGGGATGGCGGGGCCGAACTCCAGCGGCATCCCCAGTGCGTCCCCGATCGCTGCGCCGACCGCGACGCCGCGCAGGCGATCCATGATGCGTGCGTTCATCTGTGCCACTCCCACTGTTCGCGCCGGCGTTACTTGCGTCTCGTCATGCGCTACGACAGTTTGCCTTTGTGGGGAGTTACCGTTCTGAGCCGTCCTTGGCGAATCAGGCTTTGAATGCACAACCGTTATGCGTTGAAGTACTCTCTACAAGAGTTGCAGAAGTATGCGCCGGGCTTTGGAGGATTCGGAATAAGCCGGAACTTTGTGGTTGCTGCGGCGATGTGGGTTGTGCGCGCAATGATGCCGCACTGTACGTCTGCTGTGTCCTCTGACCCACAGCAAGGGCAGGTTGGCAACTCCGCCTCCTCGAAACGATGTATCTGCTGCCCGATGCCCGGATACCGCGCCTCAAGCGCATCGAGCGTTTCTTTGTCTGCTTTCAGCATTTTGTCTAACTTTCTGGGCGATATCCCCAAAGAATCGGCGCGCTACGAGCATCAGGTATTTCGCGCGTCCTCTTCCGGCTTCCCAATGTCTCGGCGCCCCATTCCCGCTCGACCCCCTGACTCGCGACCTTCGGCGTTTGCCCGTTCTCCGGCACCGTTCGTACAACGTGATCCGACGCGTCGACCGGAGCAATTCGCGGTGACTGAGAAGCTCATATTGAGACGTAGACTAGCTGACGCTACTCACGGCCGTCGAAACGGCGCTCAGCGCTTTCACCAACTCCCTCGCTTCGCCTTTCAGTTGGTTCAGTCGCCCAATCAGCGTTTCGCGTTTCTCGTTCGCGATCTTCAAGAAGAAGTCGTCGCTCGGATCGGGAGCCAGCCCGGGTTGATAAGTCAGCTTGAGCAGCGGCGCCCAGGGGAAGCCATGTCGTTGCAGGCCGAGCACCGCTTGCTCGCCGAACTCCGCTGGATACACGTCTCCGTCAAGCAACGTGGGGCTCTGGCCCAACGCGATCTCGACCAGTGCAGCGCGCAGGAGCAGGAAGCGGGCTTTGGCAAGGACGGTCAGGTAGTGCGCTACCCTGCGTTTGTGGAGGATGTCGGCGTGGCGATCCTGGGCCTGGGTGACTTCGTTGGCAAAGGCTTCTACCGCTTCGACGTCAAGCCCCTCGTCGGCGAGAGGGGTGGCCGCAGCCGACTTCAGCCGGTCGGCCAAAGCTGAGAAGCTGGCGATCGGCGCCAGGGACGCACCCGGGTTCGGACGCGCGTACCAGCCGCGCAGGTCGAACTCGCCGGATGCGATGCGGCGGGCAATGCCTGCGCGCTGGAAGGCCTCCGCCTCGGGTTCGGGCAACTCGGCGAGGATCTCGTCCAGCAGCGGCGAGCCGTAGGACAGAAAGCGCACGCTGGTCGGGAACTCGTCGAAGCAGGCCGGCGCGAAAGTGACCGGCAACTGCTCTCCGTGCCAGTTCAAGAGATAGGCGCCGACGATCTCTGGGTGTGGTTGGAAGAGATGGCCGGTGGCCTGGGCGTGCGTAAGCAGATCTTCCAGTTGCACCAGGCTGACGGGCGGTGGCGGCCCCGGCTGATAGTCTTGAGCCTGCAGATAGGCGTCCAGGTCCAGCGACTCCACCTCGCGGTGCTGCAGCCGCTCCCGCAAGGCGGCGATTTCCTTCTCAAGCTGGACTTCCCGCTCCGACGCCGGCAGCATGGCCAAACGCTTCGTGGCCTCGCCCACCTGGGCCAGGATCGGCTGTAGGTCGCCGACGACGACCTCGAACCAGTTGATGCGGTCGGCCAGCCGTTGATAAATCTGATCCTCGATGGTGTCCTTATAAAAGTAGTTGGAGATCCAGACGACCGAATACTCCTGGCCGATGCGGTCAATGCGGCCGATACGCTGCTCGACGCGCATGGGGTTCCACGGCATGTCGTAATTGATCAGCACGCCGCAGGTCTGGAGGTTGAGGCCCTCGCTGGCCGATTCGGTGCCGAGCAGGATACGAATCTTGCCGGCGCGGAAGTCGGCCTTGACCGCTTCCTTGGTGGTCTGGGCCCAGGCGATGCCGTTCCAGACCTCGCCGCCGCGGCCGGAGTAACAGGCCACCTGGCTGCCGTAGACCTGGCGAAGCTGCTCGCGCAGGTAGTCCATGGTGTCGGTGTATTGCGTGAAGATCAGCACCGTTTGGCGCTGCTTGAAGACCTGGTTCAGCTCGGTCTTCAGGACCTCAAGCTTGGAATCGGCCACGCTGAGCTGCTTGAGCTCCTGGATGAAGTCCCGCACATAGGCCAGCTCGGCCGCGAAGCGCTTGACCTGTGACGG
>Ga0172370_10000885_pt1 | contig 46539 bp, 37 predicted proteins | sample LakKiv5m_FD_114538 | JGI IMG/M metagenome (GOLD analysis project Ga0172370, IMG submission 114538) | Freshwater microbial communities from Kabuno Bay, South-Kivu, Congo - kab_022012_11.5m | ecosystem: Environmental > Aquatic > Freshwater > Lake | place: Democratic Republic of the Congo...
ATATAATACTGTTTTGCATTTTTAAGGGTGGACTATTTATTATAAATATCGAGCAGAATTTTCTGAGACGCCGCCAGATAATCATCAGAAAACGTACAATTCAGGTAATTCGGAAATCGGATAAATCATTTACACATCCAATGAAACTTTATTTGTTCTGAAAGGTAAAAAAATCACAAATAAATAAGGATAAATATGTTAAAAAACTTACCCCTGATAATTCTTCTTACAGCCATTCTTTTTGCAGCGTGCAGCAAAGAAGAGCTTGTTCAGGAAAAAATAACAACACAAAGTGGAAATCTCTTATTTTCATTACCCGACGGATGGGTAAAGGAGCAGCCGGCCTCTTCAATGAGACTTGCTCAATATAAATTACCGGGAGATGGAGGAAAAGATGCCGAACTGGCATTGTTCTATTTTCCTGGGACAGGTGGAGGCGTTGAAGACAATCTTACCCGGTGGTATGGACAGTTCAGAGGAACGGATGGTAACTCCCCTGCTGCAAATGCAGAAAGAAATGAGCTAAAAGCAGATGGGATGAGGATAACCACTATTTATTTTACAGGAACGTATCTTCGTTCATCCTCAATGATGATGGGCGGCGATATTGAAGAATTACCAGATTATGCTCTTCTTGGCGCGATCATCGAGGGTGGAGGAGCCCCCTGGTTTTTTAAGGCAACGGGCCCCCAGCCCACCATCGATAAATGGCGCGATTCGTTTTCAGATATGCTGAAAACCGCAAAAATCACTAAAGATCAATAACTTTTTCTTTGATACTCAGCCCTTCCGCCTCGAGTTCAGGCAATACTCTGGAATAAATGGCGGGATGGGTTGGTATCTGACAACCGGTTATGGGCAGATCGCCGTTCAGCACTAATTTTGCCGCTATCGCTGCGGGCGTCCCAACGGTTTTTGCAATTGCGGTAAATGATCCCGGAACACCGTAATCCACCATTGTTGAAATAACTTTTTCCTTTCTGCCGCTTTCTGGATATTCCGCATCCATTTCATGGATCAGGACTACCATATCTCTTCCATCAGCAGGAAGCGGGAGTTTTCTTTTTATCAGATCAATCATCACGTCCGCGGGAGTCTTAACAGCGCCGCCAATTTTTTCATTCGAGAATAATCCAAGCCACCTAAGATTTTCCATGATTTTTCCGGTCGGACTGATTCCGAGAAAACGAGCTATACGCTGATCAAGTCTTCCAGTGATGTCGCCATGTGGCAGGAACATCTCCATAAACTGTGAATACGATTTATCAGGAAGCCCCGGAATATTAAGGTTTTCATTGGAAATACCAAGCTTCACAATCTGAAGCCAGGTTTCACTCCAGCCAGGATAGCGTAAAGTTCCGCGGACCACGGTCTCCGCATTCTGGAGATTAAATACATCCATATATGCCATAGAATCTCTGTTGGGATAGGCTTCCAAAGTTCCTATTCCTTCCACATCAACCTGCCAGGTTCTCTGGAACACCTCATGATATGGTAAGACTTTCACTTTCCCGTTTTCTTTATACTGAGCACCATATTCACCGGCCATAACAACATTTCTGGGGTTCCAGGTAACGCAATAACGGAACGGGTTGCTCAACACTTCCGGTGCGGGTATGCCGCTGCCATATGATATAAAACTCCTTATGACACCATTATTTTCTTTAATACCATGAATAATATTCATGGCGGTCATAAGATCAATGCCCGGATCGAGTCCCATCTCATTCAGGATCAGTATTCCTTTTCGAAGGGCGTCCTTGTTCATAGCTTTTACCCGCATATTTTCGTATGAGGCTGTGATAACATGTTTGCCGTGATGAAGTGCGTCTAAAGCAATCTGATACTGAAAAGAAGGCGATAATAAATTAATAACGATATCCGCATTTTTGATTTGTGTGTTTCGCATATTCTCATCATTCACATCAAATTCGATAGCATTTCCCCTGCCGTGTCCGTTTACTCTGGATTTTGCGAGTTGAATATCTCTATCACACACATTAATAAACCAGTCATTTTCCTGAGAATGTCGTAACATATAGTCAATCAAATATGGAGAGCTTTGTCCCGCTCCAAGAATGAGCACATTTTTCATAATTTTGTCCCAAAATATTAAGCACCGAAATAATTCCGGGGCCGGAAATTAAGTGTTAAATAAAAGATGATACATATAGAAAAATTACAAACTTAAAAATATGCAGAATTAAATAACGATGAAAAGAAAAAATCTTTTATTGTTGTATTTATCTTTGATGGGTGGATAATTATAGATAGAAAATTTATATTACCATGGTATCCGGGAAACAATTGATCCGGGGATTCAGCATTCCAATGTGTTCAGAAGGCGATGACTGGTTCCACGCCCAGCCTTTTACTGAAAACCAAAACAAAGGATATTTATAGGTAGAGTCATTTGAAAAAAGCCTACAGTCCCCTCAACACACCAGGAAGTGTGCCTGCTTACAATCGTATTAGCTTATTGATAGCTATAATTCTTATTATTCATCCGAAAATAAATTTCATTGCTCAGAATGATACACTTCCCAGAGATCCCTTTCTCAAGTATAATATTTATTTTAGCAGACCCGATGATAATATAATTTCCAGAGAGAAGTATTTCGACCGGTTTCAGGGCTTTTGGCTTGGAGAATGTATTGCCAACTGGACTGGTCTGGTAACGGAAATGGATAAAATCGGCAATATCGGAGAGATCAAAACCGGTGAGTTTTATACCAGGGATGACTGGGGTAAACCAGATAAACCGAGCATCTGGGGTAATGGCACACCAAGCGCTCTCTCTCCAACGATTGAATTTGTGCTGAAAGGCACGGACGAGATTTGGGGAGCGGATGATGATACCGACATTGAATATATGTACCAGCATCTCATGTATGAAAACAAAACCCCGATTCTAACTCCACAGATGATAAAAGATGGCTGGTTGAAACATGTCATACCTGAGGAAGAAAATTATCTCTGGGTTTCAAATCAAAAAGCCTTTGATCTGATGCATGAAGGATATCTGCCGCCTTCAACAGGGAGAAAGGAAAATAATTCTGAATCAGATATGATTGATGCTCAGCTCACCACCGAAATTTTCGGATTGTTTTCACCCGGCTTTCCTTCAACGGCTCTGAAGATGGCATATCTTCCAATACGCACTGTTGCAGATGGTGAATCTGTGTCAATCGCCGAGTTCTATGCTGTAATGCATAGTCTTGCTTTGGCTTTCCCAGATTCTCTGCATATATCACAAAGGATAATCAGAATGGCTGATGCAGCAAGGAACTTGCTTTCTGAGGATGAATACCCCGCGAAAATGTACGATTTTGTGAAAAATCAATTTGAAAATGGAACTCCGTGGGAGATGGTGCGCGATAGCATTTACACCAGATATCAGGTCGAACAGAGAGATGGGTACAACATCACGTCGCGCGATTTATATTGTAATGGCTGTTTTGCTGCCGGGATTAATTTTGCTGCGAGTCTGGTGAGTCTGTTTTATGGCAAGGGAGATTTGAAAGAGACAATTAAGATCGGGGCATTAGTCGGCTGGGATTCTGATAACCCAACTGCAACCTGGGGTGGTTTGCTTGGATTTATCTATGGCAGAAAGGAAATAGAAAAAATATTCGGGCAAAAATTTTCAGATAAATTTAACATTCACAGGACACGACAAAATTTTCCGGTAGGAATTGACACCTTCGGTGAGATAGCCAAAAGAGGAGTGTTTATTACAGACCGTGTAACCCAGGAACTTAATGGAGGTGGAACAGATAGTACCGGCAGGTTCTGGTCTTTTCCCCCCCAATCAGACAATTATTAAATTCAACTTTATTAATAATTGTAATACCGAAATCGATAAATTTAGGATTGGACTTTTATTTCTTTAGGTGAAAGATGCAGAAAAAAGATGAGAACAAATTGGCTCTCGGAATTTCAATTGGATTTGCCGCAGGCGCTATAACCGGAGTATTAATCGGAATCCTGACAGACGAGATAGCTCTATGGCTATCGCTCGGCATCGGACTTGGGCTTGCCGCCGGAGCGCTCTATGTTCTGAAACACCTGAAAAATTAAATCATAAACACATCGTTTAGCAGAAACCGCATTATTTGAAGTAAATATTAGTTTAAAGGCGGTTTAAATATTTCATTTAACAGATGAGGGGGGAGAATTTTTACTTTATTCGATATCCAAACATCATTAAATATTGTTTTATTATATTTCGCCAAAAAATAACCGGATAATCTATTTGAATCAGGAATATGAAGTAATCATCGGGCTTGAGGTACACGCCCAGCTATCAACAAACACAAAACTTTTTTGCGGTTGTTCTGCAGCTTTTGGGGCTGAACCTAATACAAACATCTGCCCTGTTTGTCTCGGACACCCTGGGGCGCTGCCGGTACTTAACAAAAAGGCTGTTGATTATACAGTGCTTGCCGGAACTGCCCTGAATTGCAGAATCAACAGGCATTCGGTTTTTGCCCGAAAGAATTACTTTTATCCCGATCTGCCGAAAGGTTACCAGATATCACAATTTGAGGAACCCTTCTGCGAAAATGGATTCCTTGAAATAAATATAGACGGGCTAGAAAAAAAAATAGGGATTACACGTATTCATCTCGAGGAGGATGCCGGAAAATCAATCCACGACCAGGGATGGGAAACAAAACTTGATCTTAATCGATGCGGGGTCCCGCTTATCGAGATAGTGAGTGAACCGGATCTTAGAAGCGCCAGGGAAGCATATGAATATATGTTCAGATTGAGACAGATCGTCACATATTTAGGAGTATGCGATGGAAATATGGAAGAAGGATCGTTAAGATGTGATGCCAATGTCAGTCTTCGTCCAAAAGGAACCAAAACATTCGGTACCCGGACTGAAATTAAAAACCTTAACAGTTTCCGACATGTAGAAAAGGCGATTGAATATGAGATCGGCAGACAAAAAGACATTTTGGAAAATGGCGGTAAAATTATTCAGGAAACTCTGCTGTGGGATTCTGAAGCTGGAATTGTGAACCCTATGCGGGGAAAAGAGGAATCCGATGATTATCGATATTTCCCTGATCCGGACCTGCTGCCCGTTGTTATTTCGGACGAATGGCATAATAATATTATCAGCCTGATGCCTGAACTGCCCGCAGAAAAAATCAGACGTTACACACTTGAATATTTTCTGCCGGCTTACGATGCAGAGGTTCTTACTTCATCGAGAGAAACAGCAGAATATTTTGAGGCAGTGATCCGGACAACAAAGGACTACAAATCGGCATCAAACTGGATAATGACAGAAGTAATGCGTATTTGTAATGAGACCAAAACAAGCATTAATAATTTTCCCGTAAACCCCGAATCTCTTGCCAGAATAATAAACCTGATATCAGACGGGACTATCAGTGGGAAAATCGCTAAAGATATTTTTCCGATTATGGTTGCTGAAGGAAAAGAACCGGAGCAAATAATTAAGGAGAAAAACCTCATCCAAATTTCTGATACGAATGAAATTGAACGCATTATTAATTCTATTATTGAAATAAATCAATCCTCAGTCGAAGAATTCAGATCCGGAAAAGAAAAACTGTTTGGGTTTTTTGTCGGACAGGTTATGAAAGAGACTGGCGGTAAGGCAAATCCGAAAGTCGTGACGGAAATATTGAAAAAGAAACTTTCTCCCTAAGAAAGCAATGAATTTGGCGATTGAAATCGTCAAATTTTTTGTTGTTTACAAAATGAAAGACAAATAATATTTTTAGGGAGCCGCATTAAATTGCGGCTCGAAAATTAACGGGAATATTTTTTCAATTAAATTTTGGTGCAAAGATCAACCATTTCAATAGCTGTAAGCGCAGCATCCCATCCCTTATTTCCCGATTTAGTTCCGGCGCGTTCAATTGCCTGCTCTATTGAATCAGCAGTGATTACCCCAAAAATAACGGGCAGTCCGGTTTCAAGCCCCACTAAGGCAATACCCTTTGAAACTTCTGCGGCAACGTAATCAAAATGCGGAGTAGCACCCCGGATCACGGCACCGAGGCAGATTACTCCATCATATTTTTTTGAGAGAGCCAGTTTTTTTGCTGCGTGAGGAATTTCGTAAGAACCTGGAACCCAAACGAGCGTTATTCCATTTTCTTCTACGCCATGTCGTTTCAGACAATCAAGTGCCCCAGAGATAAGACGGTTAGTAATAAACTCGTTAAACCTGCCCGCCACGATAGCAAATTTTTTACCCTGGGCGTTCAACTGCCCTTCAATAACATTATGCATTTTTATCTTCCTTTATTGATTTCAAATTATCAGCGCCGAAAACATTAATAAGCATATGCCCCATTTTATCTTTTTTTGTTCTCAAATATTTTTCATTTGAGCAGTTTGGTTCAATTTCAAGTGTAACCCGTTCAGTGATCTCAAGATCATAACCACGCAGACCAATAATCTTATGAGGATTATTCGTCATTAATCTGATCTTTTTAATTTTTAGATCTTTTAGAATTTGTGCGCCGAATCCATAATCCCGCAGATCAGCTTTGAATCCAAGAATTTCGTTCGCCTCAACGGTGTCTTTGCCCGTTTCCTGCAACTCATAAGCCAAAAGTTTGTTTACAAGCCCGATTCCCCGTCCTTCCTGTTTCATATAAAGCACAGCTCCCTTTCCTTCCTGTTCAACTTTTCTGAGAGCCGCCGCAAGTTGATCGCCGCAATCACATCTCTGAGAGCCTAGTACATCCCCGGTAAAACACTCTGAGTGAACCCTTACGAGTACCGGGCTGCCATCGGAGACATCTCCTTTAATCAAGGCTAAAGCAAATTCAGAAGAATCGAGGATGTTTTCATAAAATAGAAGTTTGAAATTCCCATACCGGGAAGGCAGATCCACTGCCGCTTTACTTTTGACGAATGACTCAGTGCTAACGCGGAATTTTATCAGATCGGCAATCGTAATAATTTTAAGATTAAATTTATTTTTAAAGTCCATCAGAAGGTCAACACGCGCCATGGTGCCATCATCAGCCATAATTTCACAGAGTACGCCAATCGGTTTTAATCCTGCAAGCCGGGCAAGGTCAGTAGCCGCTTCTGTGTGTCCGGCGCGTTTTAATACTCCGCCATTTTTCGCGATAAGAGGAAAAATATGACCGGGTCTTGCAAAGTCGTTTGGCCGCACTTTATCATCTGCAAGGGCACGAATGGTTGCCGCTCTGTCAAAAGCGGAAATTCCGGTTGAGGTTCCATGTATGTAATCAATAGTGACAGAAAAAGGTGTCGCATGTAATGCGGTATTGTGTGTGACCATAGGGGTTAGGTCAAGTTTTTCAGCAAGTTCCAGTGTAACCGGGGCACATAACATTCCCCGCCCCTCTTTTGTAATAAAATTAACATCGGAGGCAGTGATTTTTTCTGCCGCCATTATAAGGTCGCCTTCATTCTCACGATCTGCGTCGTCAATAACAATGACCATCCGGCCTTGTCTTATATCATCAAGTGCGGATTCGATAGAGTCAAATTTCAAATCATGATTCATATAAACTAATAGCCCATCTCTTTCAGTTTTTCAACATTCAGACCCCCTGTCAGGGAATTTGTTCCGTAAAAAAGAAGTTTTTCAATATGTCGCGCGATCAGGTCGGTTTCAATATTCATTTTATCGCCGGATTTCAAAAATTTGAGGTTTGTTTTTGTCCACGTGTGCGGGATAATTGAAAACCCTGCCCTATCACCCGAGGTTTCCGCAACAGTCAAGCTTATGCCATTGAGAGCAATCGATCCTTCAGCGATAACATATTTTGATAGTTTCTCGGGAATTCCAACATCAAGGTAATAATTATCGCCTCGTTTACTGATATAATTTACTATCCCCACGCCATTGATATGTCCCGCTACAAAATGACCTCCGAGACGTGCGCCAATCTGCAATGCCCTCTCAAGATTGACCCGAACACCCGTTCTGACATTGCTGAGAGTAGTCTTTTCCAGAGTTTCGCCGACAGCGTCAGCGTAGAAAAAATTATTGTCCAGACTTATAACAGTCAAACAGATACCGTCAACAGAAATTGAATCATTAACGAGGGTGTTTTCAAGGACACTGGCCGCCCCAATTTTTAATCTCTTTCCGCCCGGAATCGGATTAATGCCATCGATAAAACCAATTTCTTCAATAATTCCTGTAAACATAAGTGTAAACTTAATAAAAATAAGCCCATCGATAAACTTGTCAAAACCTGGTGCGAGGATGCATTTCAGATAATGATGTTAAAAATCGGATTGAAAATCAAAACAATTGTTTAGGTAATAATAAAGATTAAATCATAAGCAGCTCGAAAAGGGAAGAATTTCGAACAAATAAATGATACCCTTGGTAAAAAGAAACAAAATTTCTATTCATTCAAGAAAACTTAAATATATGCATCCGGATAGTAACTTGGATAAAGCCGATGTTCATCTTCAGTGTTTCCATCACAATTCGAACATTTACGGACATTATAGATAACCGGTTCTTCGCTTGGTTCTGCGGGAAGAAAATTAATTATCGACTGACAATTTGAACATTGGACAATATGATGTGTATCAATTTTTTCTCTGCAGGCGGGACAAAGAAACCCGCTTTCACCCATAAATTCACGGGGATCAAAGATAAAAAACACTCTGCATTGACTATTATTACATTGGGCGAAGCTTTTCGAGACTGTATAAATTGGGCCGATATAATCTCCGTTTTTTAAACATTCAATATAAACACCCGGTTTGGATTATTTTATGCAAAAAAAAATCCATAAGGACTGATTGAATTCATGATTTAAAGAGATAAAACTAAAAATTTTTATATAATTAAGATTGAAATTAGTATAAATTCTGGAGAATTAATGTCAAGATTAGAATCATTCAAAGCATATGATATTCGGGGTAAAGTTCCAGGTCAGCTAAATGAAGAACTCGCATATAAAACCGGACGTGCCTACGTCAGATTGTTAAAGTGTAAAAGTGTTGTAATCGGTCGGGATGTTCGTAAATCCTCTCCCCCTCTTTCTAAAGCGCTTTCGGAAGGAATAACTGATGCCGGCGCAGATGTATATGATCTTGGGTTATGCGGGACGGAAATGGTTTATTTTGGAACACCACATCTGGATGCAGATGGCGGGGTAATGATTACTGCGAGCCACAACCCGCCTGAATATAACGGACTTAAATTTGTTAAAAAAGGATCTGTGCCGATGGGCTATTCATCCGGACTGAACAAGGTTGAGCAGATGATATTGCAGGACGATTTGGGAGATAAAGCCTCCGTGAAGGGCAAAGTCATCCCCGTGGATATTATGAAAGAATTTATTACGAAGTTAAGAACACTCTATAAGCAGAATTCTATAAAACCATTGAGGGTTGTTGTCAACGCTGGAAACGGGTGCGTGGGTCCCGCCTTGGATGCGCTGGAACCCCATCTCCCCATTAAAATGATTAAAGTTTTTCACGAACCGGATGCCGATTTTCCTAATGGGGTTCCGAATCCATTACTGCCCGAAAACAGACAGCCGACCATCGATGCGATCAAAGCAAACAAAGCCGATCTTGGGGTTGCCTGGGATGGCGATTATGACAGGTGTTTTTTCTTCGATGAAAACGGAAGTTTTATTGAAGGATATTATATTGTTGGACTTCTTGCAAAATCGATACTGAGGCTAGCCAAAGGAGAAAACATTGTACACGATCCAAGACTTACATGGAATACTCTGGCGGAAGTTGGTGCCGCGGGAGGTGTTGCTATTCAATCTCAGAGCGGGCATGCATTCATCAAAGAAAAAATGAGAGAGAAAAATGCGGTTTATGGCGGGGAAATGTCGGCACATCATTATTTTCGCGAAAATTATTACTCCGATAGCGGTTTAATTCCCTTCGTCCTAATTCTTCAGTTGATATCTGAAGAGAACAAAACACTTTCACAACTCGTTGGCCAGATGATCAGTAATTTCCCTTGTTCAGGGGAGATCAATTCTACCATTGCCGACCCTGCCGGAAAACTTGAGGAGATTAAAGCCAAATATCATGACGGCGCAGTTGATTATACGGATGGAGTCAGTGTTGAATATGAAAATTGGCGATTTAATGTAAGATTGAGTAATACTGAGCCGCTTATCAGGCTCAATGTTGAGTCACGCGGCGATCAGAAATTGATGGAAGATAAAACAGCGGAATTACTCGACCTGATCAGGAAATAAAAACCGGCAACCTTTTTTCAGGGGATACGTCTAAACAAATAATTATGTAAAAGGTAGAATAATGGAACAACAGAAAGAAAAAGCAATTGATGTTGAAAAGCTTTTAAGCAATAAGCTTAAAGGGGTCAGCGTGGCAGCGCTTGAAAGCGGAGTTGCAAAGGTAATTAGTGAACTGGTGGGTGAAGATTATAAATGCACAATTGGCGAGGTTAAATATACTCTGTTTAGCGGTGCGGATTTTCACGTTAAGATTGAACTGACATATAATCCACAAAGTTAATAAAATCAATAATCCCCCGCTCGCCGGGGGATTATTTGTTAAAAAGCAAAACAATGTTTGAAAAAATAACTAAAATTCTGGCATTTCCTTTTGTTCTGATAATCAAAATTTATCAGATTTTTATTTCCCCGCTGCTTCCTCCATCATGCCGATATTCACCGACATGCTCACATTATACTTTGGAAGCCTTGAAAAAATACGGTGTTTTCAAGGGCGGGTGGCTCGGCATTAAACGTATCTCAAGATGCCATCCCTGGGGAGGCAGCGGATACGATCCGGTCCCCTGATATTATTTTTTCCTGCCCCTCGATTTTTTTACAGCGGGCGATTTCTTTCCGCCAGTCTCTGCAATAAGTTTTCTGATTTCATCCAAAGTAAGTTCTTTTGGATCTTTTCCCTTGGGAATTTTTATATTCTCTTTGCCGGCTTTGATAAAGGGTCCCCATCTTCCATTTAGCACCTGTATATCCGGAGCGTCCTCGAAAGATTTTATGTTTCTCTCCAACTCGGTTTTTCGTTTTGCTTCAATAATGCCAATTACGTCTTCTATTTCCACAGTATAGGGGTCGTGTCCTTTTCCCAGAGAATAGAATTTATTGTCGTGTTTAGCATAAGGACCGAATCGTCCAATCGAGATGCTTACCGCTTTCTCTTCAAAAACCCCAATATTGCGGGGGAGTCTGAAAAGACTTAACGCTTCCTCCAGCGTAATTGTTTCCAGCCTTTGCCCAGGACGAAGCGATGCAAACTGCGGCTTTGCCTCCGGATCATCGGGATCGGTTAACTGAGCTACAGGGCCGAACCTTGCAAGTCGTACAGTAACCAATTTTCCAGAGGGGTCGTTACCCAGCATTCTTTCACCTTTAACTTTTTCACTCGATTCTATTGTTTCTTTTACGCTCTCGTGAAATGGCTCATAAAAATCTCTTAACATTTCATTCCAGACGAGTTTTCCCTGCGCAATATCATCAAGTTCTTTTTCCACGGCGGCAGTAAATTTGAAGTCGAGAATCCGGGGAAAATTTTGGATTAAAAAATCATTAACCAGCATAGCAACATCCGAGGGGAAGAGTTTGGACTTTTCTGCCCCAAAATTTTCTGACTTATCCATTGCCGTGATCTTACCTTTTGCATCGAGAGTAATACTACGGTATTTTCTTTCTGATCCCGGACGATCTTCTTTGTTTACGTAGCCTCTCTTCTGAATCGTGCTAATAGTCGGAGCATAAGTTGAAGGTCTTCCAATACCCAGTTCTTCTAATTTCCGAACAAGAGTGGCTTCGGTATATCTAGCGGATGGACGGGAAAATCTTTCAGATGCGTTTATGTGATCCATATTTAGCTTTTCACCTTCCCTTACAATGGGTAGCATCTCATTGTCCTCTTCCTGACTGTCTTCATCATCGCTCGATTCAAGATATACCTTTAAAAACCCATCAAATTTTATTACTTCACCCTGAGCCGTGAAGTACTCTTTCCTGGTGGAAACATTAATTTTAATTGTTGTGCGTTCTAATGCTGCGTCTTTCATCTGAGAAGCGACAGTTCTTTTCCATATCAGATCGTATAACAATTTTTCTTCACGAGAGCCTTCCACATTTTTTGTTTCAAAATAAGTTGGGCGGATTGCTTCATGGGCTTCCTGCGCTGTTTCCGATTTTGTCTTAAATCGGCGGGGATGAGAGTATTCTTTCCCAAAATCATCAGAGATAATTTGGGCTGCATGAGCAATTGCCTGTTCTGAAAGATTCACAGAATCGGTTCGCATATATGTTATTTTGCCCGACTCATAGAGTTTCTGAGCGACCAGCATAGTTCTCGAAACTGAAAATCTGTATTTTCTTGAAGCCTCCTGCTGTAAGGTCGAAGTTGTAAAAGGCGGAGCAGGTGACTTTTTGACGGGCTTTTTTTCAAGAGAACTGACACTGAAAAGAGCGTCACGACACATTTCGAGGAAACTGGATGCGTCTTTTTCGTTATCAAACTTCTCAGATAATTCTGCACGGATTGGTTTTTTAGCATCAGGAGTATAAAACAAAGCTGTTACACGGAATTTTGATTCGGAATTAAAAGCATCGATTTCTCTTTCCCGCTCAACGATCAGCCTGACCGCAACTGATTGCACTCTCCCGGCAGAAAGTGAAGACTTGACTTTTCTCCAGAGAACCGGTGATATTTCAAAACCAACAAGCCTGTCAAGTATCCTTCTTGCCTGTTGTGAATAGACAAGATTCGTATCGACTCTTCTTGCTGTTTTTATTGCATTAACGATTGCTTCTTTTGTGATTTCATTAAAGACAATTCTTTTCGTTTTTGAAATATCGAGATTCAACACCTCGGCGAGATGCCATGAAATTGCTTCACCCTCACGGTCCTCGTCAGTTGCAAGCCAGACTGTTTCACTCTTTGCAGATAATTTTTTTAAATCAGAAACCACCTGCTTTTTATCTGCTGGAACTTCATAAAGTGGATTGAAGCCATTTTCTATCTCAACGCCATTCTGTTTTCGCGTCAGGTCTCTGATGTGTCCATAACTGGATACAACATGGTAATCGGCGCCAAGAAATTTTTCAATCGTCTTGGCTTTAGCCGGCGATTCTACTATTACAAGATTTTTTATCATACATTAAATTGTTTTAAACGGATTGGCAAGATATAGGTTAATTAGTTATTATTCAAAAGCAATTTCAGATAATTCGCTGGTTTTAACAGACAATTCCATTTTTTCTTAAAATTCGATTGTGTTTTGAAATTAGGCAAATAAAACGAGTTAATGAAAATTATTATCGGGATTAAAGATGCAGAGTGGCTTTTAGTAAAAGATTTCATTAAAAAAAATCATTTTGTAACTTTACTCTTATTATTATTTAAAAATACCATAAACGAAAATGACTAAAACAGATCTTGCCAGAAAAATTTATGAATTATCATATCTGACCGGCAGCTTTTTACTCCGCTCCGGGCAAATCTCAAATGAATATTTTGATAAGTATCAGTTTGAGTCGAATCCCGAGATTCTTAGTGAAATTTGCAACCAGATGATTCCGCTTATTCCCGAAAACACAGAAGTACTTGCCGGATTGGAGATGGGCGGTATTCCGATTTCAACCACACTTGCCTTAAAAACAGGGATGAATACGATCTTTGTGCGAAAAAAAGCTAAAGAATACGGCACATGCAAAATAGCTGAAGGCGCCCAATTTGATAATAAAAGAGTGTGCATTATTGAGGATGTTGTTACTACGGGTGGACAGATAATTGAAAGCGCCATTGAATTACGAAATGCCGGAGCCGTTGTTTCTTATGTGCTTTGTGTTATTGTCCGCGATCAAAGGGCTTTCACGAATCTTGGTGATGCCGGATTGACGCTGGTGCCGCTCTTTTCAATGCAGGAAATAAAAGCACTGCTCTAATAATTTCGTTTATAAACAGCATTGTTTCCCAAAAGATAATTACCTGACGGAATAAGAACTTCACCCGGATATGAAGATTTGGTGATTATTGCAACGGTTCGGAATGAAGTGTGAATATTTCCGGCAAAAACCGCCGCTGATCCATCATGATAATAATTTGTGCCGTATGCTTTATCCCCGATAATTGTATATATCGACCCATCAGCAGAAAAAAAACCTTCTTCAACAGGTTTTGAAGGATCGGAGATATTAACTTTTTTATACTCATAATTCCCCCCGTATGACCCGTATTTTGAGCGCAGCAGAACATAATTTTCAAAGATAAATCCATATTGATATTCATATTCTAATCCATGATAAACTAAAATTGGTTTAGCAGGGTCACTTATATCAAAAACGCATGGGAGACAATCACTATTGCCAAATCCAATCAGGTAATTTCCGCTTGTTGTCAGATCAGTAAAGTAAAACTTGCCAATCGAAGAAAGAAGTCTCGCCGTGGAGGTATTACCCGTGCTGTGAATCTCAAGATTTCCGGCTTGCCATGCGTCAGCACTGAATATCAGGGTGTCTTTTATTGTGAATGCATTCAAGTATTTCTCTAAGTCGAAAGTGGCAGTAAATAAAGGTGACGAGGGATTTACAATAGAATACTGAAAAACACCCTCTTCATGTGTCGCAATATATAACCTTTTGTTCTGAATCAGTATCTTTCTGCCAGTCGGGGCAACGCTGCTCGCACCGAGTAGTACCGCTATCCCTGATTGAAGAGAATAATATCTGTAATCGCCATTATAGGAGATAGTGATAAAATTTCCTGCTTCTGAAAACACAACCTTATCACCTGAGAATTCACCGGATTTTTCGTATTCATACTCAGTTTTTCTAAGTATAATAGTCCTTTCAAACTGCCCGTTATAGATTTGCGGAAAATAATTTGTTTTATACACAGCAAAACCCTGGGCAGCAGAATTTGCGGGGATAGACGCAGTGCCGTCAAACCCGGTTGAAACCTTAAAATAATCCCAATCGATACCGCCTTCCAGTACAGCGCCTTCAACCGGACTTCCTTCCTGGTCGGTAACCCTGATCATTACTGGTCTGCCGGGATCAACAATTTCATTCTGACACGAAATAATAAACCCGGTAATTATTAGCAGGAGCAGAAACCTGTACGTTCTTAAGGTAATTGTCAATTTAATTGAATTTAATATGTCTGATTTGATCCGCCTCATATTTATTTGACTCCGGGTTGTAAACGCGTTTCCAGTAATAGACTATGTATGTCTCATCCGGGTGAAAGTCCGTGGGCAATTCAACAGCAATAGCCGAGAAGGCAGGCACCTGAGGGCACGAATCACAAACGGCAGGTGCCCAGAGAATCAGCGGAGCAATTTTCTCGGCAGCCATAAAATAATAAACAGTTGCATTGGAATTGTTTTTTATCCTCAGCTCATTTCCGGATTGTCTGATTTCAATTTCATTATCAGGAGTCAATAGATTTTCGTTGCAGGCGATTAGAATCAGGCTTAGAAACAAAGCACAACGAATGATTTTATTCATGTTTTTTTCACCAACAATTCTTTATCCATATTTACAATTATTATTGAAAGGGTTCAAGGTATTTTTAAGCCTCTTTAACTCATCTGCAATAATTTTAGTTCTCCTGGTTAATCTCCCCGAAATCTTCCGGCCGTTCGGTAATTAAGTCTTTCCTCACAACAGGCAGCACTTTTCTTTCTCTGTAAAGCTGGCCGATTTCCGCACCGAGGATGAAAAGAACAGAAGCATAATAAATCCAGAATGCAATGCCTGCCAAGAGAGCATAGGTGCCGTAAATTCTATTATATGTTGAAAAATGGTTTATGTAATAACCAAAAAAATAGCGGGCCAACTCCCACAATACAGTTGTCCAGAAGGCAGAAACAAGGGGCACCCTTCTTTTAAGTTTTTCGTAGGGGATTATATAATAAAACAGAAAAAAAATCAGAAAGATTAATAGAGTTGAGGTGATTGAGATAACTACGTTCCAGAACAAATCAAGTCGAAGATATTCAAAACCAGAAAATCTGTCTGCAATTTCAGTAAAAAGATTAAAAACGGGCAAAATTAATATTGAGAAAAACAAGAAAATGATCAACAGCAGCACCATCCCGAAATCACGAAGTTTACCGATAAGTGCGTGTTTATCCGTCGTCACTCCAAAAATGCTGTTTAGAACTGTGCGCATACTGCTGAAAAGACCGCTTGAGGCGAAAAGCAAACCAACAATACCGATTACTGCGGCACTGTTTTTATATTCAATAACATCGGGTAGTCTCGACATCAGGATTTTGCTTGTGTATTCTGCATAATCCGGGTAAGGGATCATCATGTTTATCAGCATCTGGATTTGATTCTCAACTTCGGTTGATTCAAGCAGGTTTCCCAGAATAGATAGAATTATCAGCAATAGCGGTATGATGCAGATAAAAATTGAAAAAGCCAATCCTCCCGCAGTAAGGAAAAGATGGTTTTTATCCATCCTGGTATAAATGCCGCCAAAATAATGAGCCAGGATATGAAATAGATTTTTTAGGGTGCGGACTGGAAAATAACCAAGCAACGCCCTGAAAATCTTAAACTTTAACATTCATTATCCCTGATATTGTATTAAAATATATATCTGCAAGTTCTTCAAGCTGGAACGAATACCTGTCATTTATATCCAGCGAATCACCACCGGTTATACCGAGTAAAATAAAAGGAAACCCGGAAGCTGACATAAACTTTTCGAAATCTTTTTTCTTTTCTTGAGAGACGGAAACAATTACTCTTGTCTGCGACTCGGAAAAGAACGAAAAATCCTCTCTCGTCCCTACTGGTATGTTTACTTTTGCGCCTGTCATTGAGTTATTTCGAATAATACAACATTCAGCAAGTGCACATAATATTCCGCCTTCTGTTATATCATGTGCCGATTGAATTAGTCCCTCACGTATTAGATTTAACAGGGTATCCTGAAGTTGTTTTTCGAGCAGCAGATCTATTCCGGGCGAATTTCCCTCGACAAGCCCATGAATTACTTTAAGATATTCACTGCCTCCAAGCTCTTCTTTATCGGTGCCAAGCAGATAGACCGAGTCCCCGCTGTTTCTGAAATACGACTCAGTTATATGTGACGGATTTTCTATAAGTCCAACCATGCCTATTGTAGGTGTTGGATAAACTGAGCTCTCAGGGCTTTCATTATAGAAACTGACATTTCCGCCAGTTACCGGAGTTTGAAGTATTCGGCATGCTTCCGCCATTCCTTCGACAGCTTCTTTGAATGTCCAGTAAACTTCCGGCTTGTAAGGATTTCCAAAATTAAGACAATTTGTTACACCAAGAGGCACTCCGCCGGAACAGACAACATTTCTTGCTGACTCAGCAACTGCAATCATTGCCCCCCTGCGCGGATTCAGAAAAACATATCTGCCATTACAATCAGTTTTAACAGCCAGCGCTTTGTCTGTGTCCTTTATCCTGATAACAGCAGCATCACAGCCTGGGCCCACAACCGTGTTCGTTCGAACCATTGAATCGTATTGTTCATAAACCCATTGTTTTGAAACGATATTAAGCGAAGAGAAAACCTTGAAAAAAGTATTTTCAATAGATTCAGCCTGGGGAATCTTTTGGAAATTAAAACTATGTTTTTTGTCAAGATATTCCGGCTTTTTTGTCTCCCTGTAGTAAACCGGGGCACCGCCGCCGAGGACTAAATGATCGGCATCAAGGGTTGCTTTCCGTTCTCCATTGTAGTCTATTTCAAGAATGTTTTCATCGGTAACATAGCCGATTGTCTCACAATTGAGATCCCACTTATCGAAAATCTTTTTTACATCGGCTTCGTGTTCTTTTTTGGCAACAACCAACATTCTTTCCTGGCTCTCTGAAAGCATGATTTCATATGATGTCATACCCGACTCGCGGAGGGGAACATGCTGCAAGTCGATTTTCATGCCTGATTTTCCTCTTGCACTCATCTCGGAAGTTGAACAGGCAATTCCTGCCGCGCCCATATCCTGAATACCAATTATAATATCTTCCTTTATTATTTCGAGAGTTGCTTCAAGCAGAAGTTTTTCGGTGAAAGGATCTCCAACCTGCACGGAAGGGCGCTTGGCTTCTGACTTTGCTGAGATTTCTTCCGATGCGAATGTTGCCCCATGAATCCCGTCCCGTCCCGTCGAGGAGCCGACTATCATCACAGGATTTCCTGCCCCTTTTGCCGTTGCAGTCGCAGTCTGGTTCGTTTTAACGATACCAACCGCCATGGCATTTACCAACGGATTACCTTTGTATGATTCATCAAAATAAACCTCACCCGCAACAGTGGGTACACCAAAACAATTCCCATAGTCGCCTATCCCTTTAACAACCCCCTCAAAAAGATATTTTGTTCTGGGATCATCAAGGTTTCCAAACCGGAGCGAGTTTAAAGCCGCAATGGGTCTTGCCCCCATAGTGAAAATATCACGCAGGATTCCCCCGACACCTGTTGCAGCACCCTGATAAGGCTCCACAGCGGAAGGATGGTTGTGGCTTTCAATTTTGAAGCAAACAGCGAGTCCATCTCCAATGTCTATTAGTCCTGCATTCTCTTCGCCTGCACCAACGAGTACTCTACCCCCATCTTTCGGGAGTGTTTTAAGTAAAGCAATTGAATTTTTATAACTGCAATGCTCACTCCACATCACACTATAAACCCCAAGCTCAGTGAAGTTTGGCGCTCTCCCGAGTTTATTAATAATCCAGGAATATTCTTCTTCTGTTAATCCATGTTCCAGAGCCGATTCGAGGGTTACTAAAGGTTCTATCATTTTACACCGAATATTTTTATAACACAAAATAATATTTTCTCCGGTCTTTTTTCTGCGGCAGATTGATCACCTGCCATGCTGATACATTTTTACAGGACTAAACCGATGACAAAATTCTCCAAATCATTATATTTTACAAACTGTTTTACCGATTATGCGTCTAACTTATAAACGGAGAATTCTGTGAAAATGATCTCGTTCAGAGCCCGCATCTGGATAATGATTGCTCTGATGAGTGGTGCAGGGATTCTGTTTATCTATCCCTATACAACTTACGATGCGATAAGAATAAACATCACCCGGGAAGAGGCAGAGAAAAAAGCGAAAGAGTTTCTTAACAAAATTGATATTAATGCCGGAGAATTTTATATTGAAACCACTGTTGAGCGTGGCGGCAGAAATTCCGGCTATTTGCTCCAAAAATCCGGAAATGAAGGGTTTGCTGAAAAGATTGAAGCTGGAAAAATGCCTTTGATTGGATGGCAAATGTCTTTTCATAAGAATATTACCGCCTTCGTTCCCCAGTTAAACTATCGTATTTTTATTTCTTCGGATGGGAAATTGCTCTGGTATGACCGGACAATCCCGGATACTACTGCAATAAATTCTCTCTCCAAATCTGATGCTTTAACTCTCATCGAAAACTTTATTAATAAATTTACAGGATTTGATGTCTCCGAATTCCAACTTACAAAAAGTAAAGAAGACAACCTTTCACAACGAATTGATTATACATTTCTGTGGGAAAAAGAGGAGACGAATCCTCCGGGAACATACAGATTATCCGGAAAAGTTCAGGGGAATCAGGTTGGTTCATTAGGATATTCTTTTGAAATACCCGATGCGGAGAAAGCCCTGCTCGAAGACAATGAAGCATTGCTCATAACCGTCTCGGCGATTATAGTTTTCTTCCTTTTTCAGTTTGCAATATTTCTTTTTATGAAGAAATATCACGAAGGTGAGATCTGGCTGAAAATTGGGGTTAGTTTTTTCATAATTTATTACTTTATTTCATTTGTTGAGTTAATAAATTACTGGCCTGCAGTTGGCGAGGGGATTGTGACACCGACTGGAATTTTAACAAAAAAAATAATCGTTTTTATTGTCCAGGGATTCCTGGTTAATTTTATTATGAGCAGTCTCATCTTTGCCGGGTGGGCAGTCGGTGAATCCTTAACTCGCGGGGTCTGGTCATCAAAATTGAGCGGAATCGATGCTTTTATGAAATCAAAGATTCTCAGTCTGAGATCCGGCACATCATATTTTTATGGATTCATCATCGCAGTTATTTTAGGCTTTACTCATCTGATTTCCAATTATTTTATGAACACACCAAATGCTTATATTTTTATGAATCCTACGAATATGTTGTCCGTATTCAACAGTTTCATTCCGGCATTGTATGTGGTCACTTCCGGGTTCACCACGGCAGTTCTGTCGAGTATCACCCTTACATTTTTTGCAGTTGCCATAACTTATGATAAATGGAAAAGCGCTAAATTATCAGTTGTGTTCGGCGGATTATTTTATGTGTTTGGTGTAGTAATTGCTTTTGTTCCGCCGGCAGGTAATGTTTTCTGGCTAAATATTTTATTTTTCTTTTTACTGGGGGCGTTTTTTGCCATACTCTATATAAAATTTGACCTTCTTACCCTGCTGAGCACACAATTCCATCTGTATATCCTCTTAAGCGTTTTTGTGCTGTTTAATCCCGACAATTTCTTTTATATGCTGAATTTCGCCGGATTATTGCTGATCCTCGGGATTGCCCCGGTAATTTATATTCTTAGCCTCATGAAAAAGGAAGACTTTGTTCTTGAAGACTATGGGGTTCCATCGCATATTAAAAGAATTTCTGAACGGGAAAGAATGCAGAAGGAATTGGAAATTGCAGCAAAAGTTCAATTGAGTCTTTTACCGAGAGAAGCACCCAAGTTGGATTCTTATGAAATTTCCTGCCTTTCTCTTCCGGCAAGAGAAGCTGGTGGAGATTATTATGATTTCGTAAAACTGGAAAAAAACAAAATCGGAATTGCAATTGGCGATGTTTCAGGAAAAGGTATCGGGGCGGCAATTTATATGACCCTGACCAAGGGTATTCTTCAGGCTCATGCTGAAGAAAACGCATCTCCCAAATCTGTTCTTTCGAAGGTAAATAAACTACTTTATAAAACAATTGAAAAGAATTCTTTTGTAAGTATGATTTATGCCGTTCTTGATACAACAACCCATAAAATGATATATTCAAGAGCCGGGCACAATCCTGCCATAATGGGAAGTGACAGGGAGATTGCCTCGAGGTTTCTTAAAAGCAAAGGAATTGCACTAGGACTTGAATACGGCAGTATTTTTGAGCAGGCGCTCTCGGAAGAGGAGATTAATTTTAATGTCGGGGATGAAATTGTTCTCTACACAGATGGATTTACAGAGGCTATGAACAATAAAAACGAAGAATACGGAGAAATACGGTTTACGGGAATAATAAACGAGAACCTTGAAAAACCGGCACGTGAACTAATAAGTATTATTCTTGAAGATGTCCATAAATTCACGGGCAATCATCCACAACATGACGATATGACGATAGTAATTCTAAAAAGGATCAGATAACCTGAAAAACGAAAAGCAGAGAAGCAGGGCGCCGAGAAATAAAACAATAGCCCTCAAAGAAGAAGATGTTTCAGCACTTTCAGAGAGGCTGACGGAAATAAACTCAGAAATGAGTCTGGATTGTATCAGCGGGAAAACAATACTGGGTGACATAAAAAATGTTGCAAACCAACTCCCCCCGGATTCGGTGAATATGCTGTTTCTCGATCCCCCGTATAATCTATATAAAGATTTTAATGGGGACTCTTTCAGTCGAAAAAACATAGACGAGTATTCAGCTTACATAGAATCGTGGTTTCCGAAACTGATTCCCCTGCTGAAGAAAGATGCGGCAGTGTTTTTTTGTGCTGATTGGTATTCTTCTGTTTCAGTTTTCCTGACAATTTCGAAATATCTGAAATTACAGAACCGTATTACCTGGCAGCGAGAGAAAGGACGGGGATCAAAAAGGAACTGGAAGAATTCACATGAGGACATCTGGTTTTTTACAAACGGAAATAGTTACAAATTCTATCCTGAAAGAATTAAAGAAAAACGAAAAGTTATTGCTCCTTATCGGATTGATGGTAAACCAAAGGACTGGGAAGAAACCGAGGAAGGAAATTTCAGGCTGACATATCCATCAAATTTATGGACAGATCTCTCTGTGCCATATTGGTCAATGTCCGAAAACACTGACCACCCCACGCAAAAACCTGAAAAACTATTAGCGAAATTAATTCTTGCCACTACCGATATTAACGACCTTGTGTTCGATCCCTTTCTTGGATCAGGGACTTCTTCTGTTGTGGCGAAAAAACTGGGCCGCCGTTATGCCGGCGTGGAAAAAGATCGTTATTTTGCCTGCCTTGCCGAAAAAAGATTGCAAATGGCGGAGAATGATAAATCGATACAGGGCTATTTCGATGGTGTTTTTTGGGAGAGGAATTCCCTGAAGTTTCAAAAGATGAGCAAAACAGTGTTGAGTGAGAAGGATATTATTAATTCGAGAATATTATGAAAATCAACTATCACAGCAATAATTTTATCCGGGAGAAACTAAGACACCAGCTTCAGATTCTTCGTAATAAAGGAATCATTGAATTTATTGGGCAAGATGTTACAGCAGAATAGTCTATTAATATTAATTTGGTACAGATAAAATGTCAAAATCATTCCGATTAATATTCGTTTTTCTCGCAGTTGTATCCTGTGCAAAGTCTCAGGATAAAGATGCGAATTTTGTCGAAAACAATTATCTAAAACAAGAATTCCGGATTCCGATGAGGGATGGCGCAACTTTGTTCACTGCGGTCTATTCTCCGCTTGACACTTCTGTTTCATATCCCTTTATGATCTGGCGGACGCCATATTCCTCTGCGCCTTATGGTAATCAGAACTACAGGGAACTTCACAATAAGTTAGTACTCGAAAAATACATTTTTGTGGTTCAGGATGTAAGGGGAAAATTTATGTCGGAAGGAGAATTCGTTAATATGCGTCCATATATTAAAGATAAATCCCCGGATGAACCCGATGAGACAACGGATACCTTTGACACGATTGAATGGCTTTTAGTAAACATACCCAACAACAATGGGAAAGTTGGCATTTGGGGCATATCTTATCCCGGCTTTTATGCGGCACAAAGTCTTATAGATTCTCACCCGGCATTAAAAGCAGTTTCACCACAGGCGCCGATTGCTGATTGGTTCATTGGTGACGATATGCATCATCATGGTGCACTTTCACTTGTGCTCAACTTTAATTTTTTTCAGGGATTTGGAAGAATCAGAGATTCTCTTCATAGCGGGTGGCCTGAAAAATTTGAATACGCATCTCCGGATGCATACACATTCTTCCTGAGTATGGGGCCGCTTAAAAACTTCAACGAAAAAATATTGAAGAACCGGATACCATTCTGGAATGAAACTATGACAAATGGAGTTTACAACTCCTTCTGGAAAAGCCGGATCACACTCCCACATTTTAAGGATATAAAACCAGCCTCGATGATCGTCGGCGGACTGTTCGATTCCGAAAACTTATATGGCGCATTGAATACATATCGATCAATCGAGGAGAAAAATCCGGGTGGCTTTAATGTTTTAGTCCTGGGTCCATGGTCGCACGGAGCCTGGTACAGGAGCGATGGCAATAAATTAGGAGACATTGATTTCGGTGAGAAAACAAGCGAATATTATCTAAACAATTACGAATCACCATTCTTTAACTCAATTCTAAAAGAGAATAAACTTCCCGAATTTCCTGAAATCACAATTTTCGAAACAGGCTCAAATTTCTGGAAGTATTATAATTCCTGGCCTCCTCCTAATGTTCAAGATGAAGAGATATTCCTGGATGAAAACTTCACTTTATCCTTTAATGCCCCATCGGTTGAAGCAGATAGCTTCGACTCCTATATCTCGAATCCCGCAAAACCTGTTCCATATACAAATATCTTAAGGGATTCAAGAGCATTTTACCCCAAAGAATATATGACCGAAGACCAAAGGTTTGCCTATGTCAGAACGGATGTACTCTCCTATTCAAGCGAAGTTTTGGAAGAAGACATTACCTTTTCGGGTCCGTTGACCGCAAAACTTTTTGTCTCAACAACAGGAACCTGCTCGGATTGGGTGGTAAAACTAATAGATGTTTTTCCATTTGACGAACCCAATCCTGTTCCCAATCCGGATGGATTAGAAATGGGGGGATATCAGATGCTTGTCCGGGGGGAAATTTTCAGATCAAAATTCAGGAAAAGCTACGAATTCCCCGAAGCAATGACGCCCGGTGAAGTAACCGAGATTAATATTCCAATGATGGATGTCAACCATACCTTTAAAAAGGATCATCGGATAATGCTTCAGATTCAATCAAGCTGGTTTCCCTATTTCGACAGGAACCCGCAGAAATTTCTGGATATTTATAGCGCCGGCGAAACTGATTTTAACAGTGCCGTTCAGAAAGTTTATAGAAAAGGATTTTTCTCATCCAGATTGTTGTTCGGCAGACTTAAATCATAAATAGTTATTTGAGAAACATGTCGTAAAGAGTCAGAAAAATCTCGAAAATGATCAAAATTACGATGTACCACTCAACACGCAAACTGCGTTTTGTATCAAGCAAGTCAAGAACCGTTTCGGCAGTGCGCGTGATTAATTCAAGTTTCCGCTCCAATGCCCGATGACGGTCCCGTATTTCGAACTCGGTTTCCAGATGGCGATACAGTCCCTCAAGTCCGGGATTATTCCATAAAATTTCAGGCTTTTCCGTCACCTCAACCCGTCCGACCATATTATGTTGGTTGATCAGGACTTCCCCTATATGGTTTAACAGTTCTTTGCTTGACGATCCCCGGTGTCCCTGTTCCTTTAATGTTATTGCAAGGGGTTCGATGGATTCAAAGTTTTTCGAAACACTTGTCTCATAATAATTTAATACGACAGTTTTTGCAAGGATATCTGCAATTACCTGCATATGTTCCAGAGTTATCTCGTGTATTAGAATTTCACCCTCAAATCTCCCTCTTTGCTCCTTGTCTATTCTAATGGGGACTTCTTCTGTTTCGGGTTTTTCCAAAGGGTGTACCAAAAGAGTGTGAAGATTATTCAAAAACGCTAATTCTTCCATCGGGGCAACATCAAAGAGAACGGTTGCCCCATATCTGAATATTACAGCAAATCCTTTTTCACCAACCCTGATAGTTAAAGGTGAATAAGCGACTAATTGAGTCTTCTCAAAAGTTTTTGTCTCGATTCGTTCAGCAACATACAACGAGCGCACAAGCATTTGCTTTTTTGCTGATAACACTGAAGAAATTTCAGAGGTTTTCATATAAGTAATTTATTTGTTTGAGTTACATATAATTCATAGAAGGACTATTCATACATGAACTCAAAATTTAAGAAAAATTAACCGGCAAAAGAAAAATTTAAACAGAATAATGCACTTAAATTAATTTAGAATTAAGCCAATCCGGCTGAATAAATACTTCCAGCACCAAAAAGAACATCTGTACATAAGGCGAACCCCATGAAACTTACATCCGTTTGGCATAAATTAATTTGGGTTTGCCCCCATCTCGAACCAATTTCACCCCTGCGAGGGTAATTATTGAACCCAACAATATAAAAAGATTTAATTTCTCATCGAGAAAAAGCCAGCCGAGATAAACAGCAATCAGCGGATTGATGTATGCATAAGTAGAAACGAAAGAAATCGGAAGTTTATTAAGCGAATATATATAAGCGGTATAACCAAGAAGTGAACCAATGATGATCAGATAGAGAAGGGAGTAAAAGCTTTCGCGGGTGTAATGCAGTTCAGAAAATTCCCCAATAAGTGAGCCAAGCGTAAATTGCGCTATTCCGGCCACACACATTTGTACGGCCGCTCCCATTAGAGGGTGTACGTTAGTTTTTCTGTGTTTTGAATAAAGTGTGCCTGCAGACCAGAAAATTACAGCAAAAAAGATTGCAACGATGCCGCTAAGATATCCCGGTGCATTAAGATCATCAAAATCATGAAACAAAATAAGAATAACCCCTGCAAAACCGGTTAGCAGTCCTGCGATTACCTTAAGATTAATTTTTATTCCCCCGGGAATAAAGGACTCCATCCCGACCATCCAAAAAGGAGTTGTGGTTATCAGCAATGCGGCTAAACCACTCGGCACCCATTGTTCTCCAACAACAACGAGACCATTTGCAGCGCCAAGCAATAATAGTCCGCTCATTGACAGGTGAAAGAAAGAGTTTTTATCTGGTAAAGTAAATGACCTTAACCTCAGAAAGACAAGCAGGATTGATCCTGCAGCGATCCATCGCATACCAGCGAACAATAACGGCGGCAGGTCTTCAACCCCAACCCTGATAGCTAAGTAAGTTGTTCCCCATACGATGCTGATTATCATCCATGCGATTAATCCTTTGGTTTCTTTTACAACGGGCTGAGAATTCAAGAGCGCTCCATCGAAATATATATTGGTTATTTTTTCCGTAAATTTGCATAAATCAAAGAGTAAATCTAAGCATGACAGAAGAAATTCCACAGAAAAATCATTCAATTCTAATCAGAGATATTCAGCATGGTGATATCCCTCTTATTCTTGATCTAATAAAGAAACTGAGTGATTACGAAAAACTATCGCACGAAGTAATGGCAACAGAGGAATTACTAGAAGAAGCCCTTTTTGGTAAAAATTCGGTTCCGAGGGCTATCGTAGCTTTTCTGGATGGTATTCCCGCCGGGTTTGCGCTTTATTTCTTTAATTTTTCTACTTTCGTAGCAAAAAAGGGACTCTATCTTGAAGATCTCTTTGTGATTCCAAAAGCCAGAGGATTTGGGGTGGGGAAGGAACTATTCATCAGACTTGCAAAAATTGCTAAAGCCAACGATTGCGGAAGATTTGAGTGGTCGGTTCTTGACTGGAATGAACCAGCGATTGGCTTTTATGAAAAAATGGGAGCCACTCCCATGAATGATTGGACAACTTTTCGTTTAACGCAGGATAAATTTGACAAAATAATTCAGGGCCGGACACCAATAAATGATTGATGTTATTGATAAATTTTTAGCGAAGTATCCGTTTCTTCACGACAACATAAAATTCCTCGGAGTTTTACTTTTTAGCTATATCGTATATATTATTATTAAAAAGGTGATTTTTCGGGCAATAAAAAAAATCACATCGAGAACTAAGACTCACATCGATGACCTTTTACTCACCGACAAAGTTTTTCGAAGAGTTGCTTATGTCGGTCCTCTTCTTATCATCCATGAATTTGCCTATGTTATTCCCGAAGCACAGCTTTTTGTTTCCAGGCTGACTGAGTCGTTGATCGTTTTGTTTATTCTTCTCTCTATTGGCGCATTCCTTTCGGCAGTTACCCATGTGCTTGAAAAAATGGATGGTCTTAAGGATAAGCCGATAAAAGGATATGTCCAGGTCGTAAAAATCACCACATACAGTCTCGGCGTGATTTTATTGTTTGGTGTTATTACCGGGACTAGTGTGCTGACCATATTGGGCGGACTCTCGCTTTTCACAGCCGTCCTTCTGCTTGTTTTTCGTGATACGATTCTTTCTTTTGTTGCAAGCATTCAGATTGCCTCATACGATCTGGTAAAAGTTGGTGATTGGGTTGAAGTACCAAAATTCGGAGCGGATGGGGATGTAATCGATCTGTCTCTGAATGTCGTCAAAGTTCAGAACTGGGATAAAACTATCACAGTTATTCCAACTTATAAGCTTCTTGAGGAATCATTTAAGAACTGGCGGGGTATGACGCTGAGCGGTGGGCGGCGAATTAAGCGAAATATTTATGTGGATATTATAAGTATTCGTTTCCTGAGTGAAGAGGATATTGCGGAAATGAGTAAAATTACACTCCTGAAAGATTATCTGATTACTAAGCAAAAGGAAATTACTGAGTACAACACTAAGAAGAATTACGATCTATCCAACCCTGTAAATGGCCGAAGGCTTACAAACGTAGGCACATTCCGTGCATATCTTAAGGCATACCTGGAGAAAAGAGAAGATATTAATAAAGACATGACATTTATGGTGCGCCAGCTTCAGCCTGCCGAGCAGGGACTCCCGATTGAAATTTATGTGTTTACTACTACAACTTCCTGGGTGCCTTACGAGGAGATCCAGGCTGACATTTTTGATCACATATTTGCAATCGCGCCTCAATTTGGTTTGCGTCTTTTCCAAAAACCAACCGGTGCAGATTTAAGAAGCTTTTCAGAACGTATTAGCGGATAGAATAGAATTGCGCTTGTTTTTAGGGCTGATCAGTTTTTTTATTCTTCCCGGCGCATTTGTTTCATTTTACGATTCATTACGGCTTCTTTCGGAAAACAGTGGAATTTTTCTTCCATTTGCTGCCGGAACAATCGTTTCACTCATTGTATATTTTCTGCTGCTTTCAAAATGGCATTGGCTTTCCACATTTGTTCACGAGTTATCTCATGCGATAGTTGCTTTTTTATTTTTTAGAAAAATAACATCATTTGTTGTAAAGGGAGCCAATGGTGGCCATATTCGTTATACTTCCGGGTTCGGAGGTATAACGGCTGATTTATTTATAGGTCTGGCGCCATATTATATGCCAGTGTTTTTTATTCTTTCAGTTTTATTACGTCCAGTCGTCCCCCTTAACTGGTTTCCATATTATGATGCAGGCTGCGGATTTTTATTTATGTATCATTTTGCGGTAAATATTTCGGAAACAAAACACAACTGGACAAAACAAACATTCTATTCAACATGGGGAAGTTATACTAAATCTGATATTGGGAGGGTTGGCTATCTGTTCTCCGGGGTTTTTATTCCTGCATTTTTTTTATTCGTATATGCTGTGATGATCAGAATATTAGCCGGAGGTTATAATGGGGTAACTGATGTTTTTAACACAGTATATCATTATGGATATTTATTAGCAGTAGTTTTGTATCAGAAGTTTAGTGGTGCTATCCAATATCTCTTATATCGAGTCATTTAGCTCCTAATCCTTATAGATTTTTAATAATCCCTATTTGTTGCACTCATTTTTGTTGGTTGCATACAGGAAAATCGGTCTTTTAAGTAAAAAGCAATTTAACGATATACAGGGCAGCTAAAATGCCTGCAACATCGGATATAAGTCCCGCTGGAAGAGCGTAACGTGTTTTTCTTATATTAACCGCCCCAAAATAAACAGCGAGCACATAAAAAGTTGTTTCGGTGCTGCCAAAAAATGTTGATACGAGTATCCCCAGATACGAATCGGGTCCGTGAACGGCAATTATCTCTGCCATTATGCCAAGAGACCCGCTCCCTGAAAGAGGCCTCATGAGTGCCATTGGTAATGCTTCAGCAGGCATACCAACAAAATCGGTGAAGGGAGTTAGAACGTAAACGAGCCATTCCATCGCCCCGCCCGATCTAAAAATACCGATCGCCATCAGTATGGCAACGAGATAAGGAATAATTGTAATTGCTATCGTAAATCCTTCTTTTGCTCCCTCAACAAACGCCTCATATATTTTTATCTTTTTTATTGCCCCAAGCCCGACAAATAATGCAATAAGTAATGGTATTGCAAGGGCAGAAATCCACTCAATAATTGTTCTGAGCATCTCCGCTGATAAAACTGAGGAAATTGATCGTAAACCAGACATTAATCCAAAACTGAAAAGCAAAAAAATTAATCCGGTTGCTAATGAAATAACAAAAAGTTTTTTCCATGCCGAAACAAGATAAGAGAAGAAACCCTTAAATCCGGAGCTCAGTTTCTCAAACGCTTTAACAGTTATTAATCCAACAATTGTGGCGCAGAAAGAACCAAACATTGTCGTCCCAATGATAAGCGCAGGATCAGAACTTCCTGCCGAAGCCCTGAGTGCAATAGCTGTAGTGGGCATCAATGCAAAACTTGCAGTATTTAATACCAGAAAAGTACACATGGCATTTGTGGCTGTGTCCTTATCAGGATTGAGTTTATTAAGTTCTTCCATTGCTTTAATACCGAAAGGAGTTGCTGCGTTGCCGAGTCCTAAAAATGTTGCCGACAGGTTCATCACAATCGCAGCGATTGCAGGGTGGTCCTGAGGAACATCAGGGAAAAGAAATTTCGTCAGAGGTTTTGCCGCACGGGCGATATAGTTAATTATCCCGCCATCTTCAGCGATTTTCATTATCCCAAGCCAGAATGCCATGATGCCTATGAGTCCCAGCACAATATTTACGGCAATTCCGGCATAGTCGAGAGCAGAATTGGTTATTCGTTTCAGGTTTAAGTACCCGGTTTTTTCTGTAAAGAGTTCTCCTGAGACTGCACGGGAATTTTTTCCCGGAACAAACCTGAATTCACCCGTGAGATCATCCTCTCCTCCGCTCGATTGTGCAATTTCTTTCCAAATTGCGGGACAGTTTGAGGGTGTTTTCCAGTATGCCGTATATGTTCCGGGTGCCGAACCTTGTGAAATTAAAACATCAATTATTATGGGGTCTTCAAGGTTTTGTCCGTAAATCTGCTCGATGTTTTCCGGGGAAATTTTAATTTCAAGGCTTTTTGATTTGTCCTTCTCCGGCGGAGTTAGACCGCTCTCCGCCAACTCAACAGGAATGGGGATACCGTTGCGATATTTATTGTTCCAACTTTCGCTGAAATCTTTAGATAATCCCGCAGCAAGTCCGAGCAATATCAGTCCGAGCCAGACATAATTCATCATAATTCATCATATTTATTATAATGCCGCAAAATACAATAAACTGATCAGAATGAGTAAAACAAATGCAATTTTATAGTTGTAAATAATAAAGTCATTACTAATATGACTATCCGGGCAGACCAAAACCCGGAAATTGTTCTCTTCAAATTTTGATTTCTTTATTCAGCAGAATAAATGGCTGAACAAATTAATAATATCAGGTGGAAAAGAATTAATTCCCCTTGTCCGGTAAGGAAAGAATTCATAATTTAATGAAATTATATTCTCAGGGGAGACGGCGATGAATAAATTCAGTCTATATTTGGTTATTATTATCCTTTTTAGAGCAACTATTCTTTCACAGACAGTCAGCTCTGAGACCAACGAATGCATTGACTGTCATATTTCAGTAACACCTGGAATTGTAGCAGATTGGAAAGGCAGTTTACATTCGAAATCTGATATGCAGACAGCACTGATGAAACCGATGTTGGAACGTAGAATCTCGGTCCAGTCCGCACCCGTTAATTATTCTGCTGATCTGGTTGTTGGATGTTTTGAGTGCCACTCATTGAATCCCGCTGAACACAAAGATAATTTCGAACATTTCGGATATAATATTAATATTGTTGTCTCCCCGCCTGATTGTGCTATTTGCCATCCTGCTGAGCATCAACAATATTCAGGGTCAAAAAAATATCATGCTTTTGATAACCTTCGCCAAAATCCACTTTATTCGAATCTTGTCGACAATGTCATCGGTATCAAAGAAATCGAAGAAAACCATTTTAAATTATTGCCCCCATCACATCTGACGGAGGGAGAGGTTTGTTACGCCTGTCACGGAACCGAAGTCACGGTTAAAGGAATGAAATCAAGAGAAACGGTAATGGGAGAAATGGAGTTTCCGGAACTGGTTAACTGGCCCAATCATGGTGTGGGTCGCATAAATCCGGATAACAGCCGGGGATCCTGCACTTCCTGCCATCCTCGACATAGTTTTTCAATCGAAATTGCAAGGAAGCCTTACACATGTGCACAGTGTCATCTTGAGCCGGATGTTCCCGCCTACAATGTTTATAAAGAGAGCAAACATGGTAATATCTTTGATTCGAAAAAGGAGAACTGGAATTTCAGCAATGTTCCCTGGGAACCGGGTAAAGACTTCCAGGCACCGACGTGTGCCACATGCCATAATAGTCTTTTAGCATCTGAGGGCGAGGTGATAACAGATAGAAGCCACGATTTCAGCGCCCGTTTGTGGACGCGGATATTTGGTCTCGTTTATTCTCATCCTCAGCCAATATCAGGAAAAACATTTGAAATCAAAAATGCTGACGGACTAAATCTGCCTGTTACTTTTTCCAACATCAAAGCGGCAGAGCATCTTATTGGCATTGATGAACAAATTCAGAGAAAAAACAATATGAATTCAGTATGTTCGTCTTGTCATGGCAGCGGATTTTCCGGTAACGCGTTAGCAAGAATCGATAAGACGAATGAAGAAGCAGACCTTATGGTGAAAACAGCTACTGCGCTAATGGAGAAAGCATGGAAAGAAGGAATTGAAAAGCCTGAACCGTCACCCTTTGATGAACAAATTGAAATACTCTGGCAGAGGCAATGGCTCTTTTATGCAAACTCAGTTCGCTATGCAACCGCAATGATGGGTCCGGATTATGCCGGTTTCAAAAATGGCTGGTGGGAATTATCTCAGAATCTGAGAGCGATGAAAGATCTGATTAATCTAAAAGGTCAAAAGTAAAATTGATTATTCCGGATAGCCCCAGTGAAAACAATTTTATGACTTATTGATGCAGTCATTTAACATAATGATAGTCATGTTTTTAATAGGAAAAAACGATGTCTCATTTTATATTCAATCCATTTCCGGATTTAACCTCAGAACGGCTTAGATTACGCAGGTTGAGAGCGGAAGATTCAAAAGCTCTTTTTGCACTTCGGTCATCGGATGAAGTGAATAAATATATCTATAGGGAAAAGCCGTCCTCAGAAACTATCGTGCTGGAATTTATAGGTAAAGTTAATCAGAGCATAGCTGCGAATGAAGTAATTTATTGGGCTGTCACACTCAGCAAAATGGATGTTTTGATAGGCACAATATGCCTTTGGAATATAGAGAAAACTCTCCTCAGAGCAGAAATAGGGTTTGAACTTTTATCCGAATTTCATGGCAAAGGTATAATGACTGAAGCACTGGGGTGTGTTCTCAAATATGGGTTTACAAATTTGCCGTTACAAATAATCGAAGCCTGGACGCATCCGGCAAATGAGGCTTCGCTCAGTCTCCTCTATAAATACGGATTCATTAGAGATACGCAAGCCGAAATACGGGTTGCGGGCGATGACGAACTCCAGGATATGATAATTCTTAGTCGATCCTCTGATGATTACATAAAAAGTTCGTCCAAAGTGACAAAAGTATAACCTTTTTGTTGAAGTACATCAATTAATTCTTCAAGTCTAAGGTAGAATTTGTCGGAACGGGATGGATGTGTTCCTATATGAGTAAGCAGGATAAATCCGTTCAGACCGGCTGAATTTTCCGCCTCATATTTAATTATGCTGTTCCAAATCGTGTCTGAATCGTAATATCTGTTTTCAATCCCGGGGATAGTATAATCCGCGTGAGAAAGTGTTCCGGGTGAAAAATTTATCAGCTGCAATCCGGCCGATCTGCTCCAGACACTGATTGAATCATTATACCACTCATAAGGAGGTAAAAACCAATTTATTTTATCGGTTTCAATTCCAAAAGCATTGATTTTTTCATTGTTGTTTGTTAAGTCTTTCAGAAACATTTCTTTTGTGATAAGTAAACTGTCCCGGTTACTCCAGTCACAATATAAAAGATGCTGGTCAGAATGAGGACCAAGATAATGTCCTTCTTCAACGATTCGTTCAACAGATGATCTAAACTCCGGATTCTCAAGAAATTTACCGGTGAGAAAAAATGATGCTTTAATTTCGCGAGACTTTAAGACATTAAGGATATGTTCAGAACCATCGGCAAATTCATCGCCTGTGAAAACAAGCGAAATTTCCTTTTGGTGCTGATTACCCCGGGTCAAGCCGCCCCGAACAATAGTATTCTCCGCTGCTTTTCTGCCCTCGTTTTCTTTATATGCAAAATAATAGAACAGGATTGCCGTCCCGTCCATTGTCGGTTCATTGGTTGAATAATCGCCGATATCATCATGATAAACAGCCCAATCAGACTGGAAGGGAGCATATTCATCGGGCTCAGTAAGGGACACATATTGTAAATTTCTAAATATTGAGCCCATGACTGGTCCATCAACAAGTCCGCCATTAGGCATGATGCCTGCAATTCTGGTGAGAGAGGAATGTGGGCTGACAGGATAAGTCCCGCCTTCAGGAAGTCCGACAATAAAACTTACTCCCCAGGGATTACAGCCCAACAGCCAATCGAACATCGCTGATTCAACCTCTGCAAACTGGTTATCATTTGTCATTTTACGGTATAAAAGGCATTGTGTCATAAACGAGGCGGTGAGATTAGCTGAACACCAAATAAAAGGAATTCCCATGAGAAAGGCATTATCTTTGCCCTTCTCAACAACCTTTTGGATTCCGGCTCTATAAAATGAAGCGAGGGTTTCCCTCAGCTCTGCCGGCGAGTAATTGTGCAGTTCATAATGTCCAATGTTAATAAAAGGGTACCATTGATAATGCCGGGCAGTATCAGCGCCCATCCAGGGAGTGATCTTTTCAGAAAAAGCATGTTCTGCAGCCTGATGCATAAAATACTCATCACCGGTAATCCGGTAGAGTTGGGATGCGGCAAGTTCCATATCATCGTGCCAGTTTTCCTCTTCGTAAAAGTAGGGCGCTTTGCAGGGAGCGGTATTTGTAAACCCTTGTTTATTCTGAGCAAAAAGCCAGGCATCGAGCGATTTTTGGCTGAGCGCCGCTGCCTTTTTATTGTCGGTTTTAGAAATGACAGAAGATGCAATAGCGAAAGCTGATGAAAATTTCCCTGCAATCGAGGATGTGCCTTCAGTACGATTTTGATATTTCATCAAACCCTGCTTTTCACCAGAATTAAAATATACAGGTCTTCCAGCCGCAAATCCATAATTAACTGAATCTTTATTGGGCAGCCGGAATCCTGCATGATCACGGTCATCGGCTATTTGAGTGAACATTATTTCGGAAGCGGGATTCATTTTTTCAAGCCACCGGAGCCCCCATAATGACTCATCGAGTATGTCGGCATATCCGTTTTTTTGAGGAAGTCCATCCGAATTAAAGATATCTGAAGAAATGTCGGGATAATCACGGTATGTCATAAACAAATTATAAACAGCATTCGCACTTGTGGTCACATATTGCAGATAATCTGCGGCATCATGCCAGCCTCCGCGCACATCGAAGTATGTGCCATCTGCCATTGGCCCATATATGGAATAGCCATCGGCAGTATGACATGAGTCATACAGATCCGGATTAAATCCGCATCTCTGCTGCCGCATGTATTTGAGTAAAAAGTCGGTAAAACCCTTGTAAACATCATTGTCAATTCGGAATTTAGGAGAAACGGCTGTCCCGGCTTTGATGTGATACTCACCCGATATTCGAAAACCAGAGAAATCCAGTCGGTAATTGGTCAGAAAAGGCCCCGTGGGTTTTTTCTGAGCGACATGTTTTTTTGTATAAACAATCGTTTTCCCATAATTATCTATCAATTCAAAGCCGTCGATTTTTTCGCCGCTCAAAGAAACAAAAACCGCAATTTTGGAGTGATTAGGCAAATATCCTGCCTGATTGATCCTGATAAAAGAACCATCGGCGGAAATAATTCCGGAGATCAGCATTGCCGCGGCGGCAACATACCGAAGTGTGATTCTTAATGAAATAGTTAATGAGAGAGCAGATAAAATATTTCCCGGAATTTCCATAGCGTCAGTCCGCTTATTTTTTTTTCTTCTTAAGGTGATATTTATAGATATGTGCTCCGGCAAGTGCTGCAGCCGCTCCAAAGTTAACAGCCCCTAAAACTTTCTGGAAAGTTGTTGGTTTTGATTTCTCATATTGATCTCTCAGAGGCTGGAGAAAGTCGGAAGGTTCCGGTAATGATAATTTTAACAGATAATTCATATTGCTCATGGGATAATGGGTATCCGGAAGCGCACTTATACCTGCCAGCATAAAATCATGGTGTCGATCCATCGAGAGTCCCAGAAGAATGATCCGCAATTCGGTTTCTGTGCGCTCACGGTTGTGGTTCACGGCAATATCTTGGATCGGCTGGGCATATAGCCCCATAACCGCAGGAATAATCAGCAGTAAAATTCGAGCAGTGTTATTATTAAAATTAAATTTATGCAGGCACATATTCTTTAATCTCCATCCAGGTTAATCTTGACGATTCCCAGTGTAATGTCATCACTTTGCGGTGCCCGTCCAACGTGAAGTTTAATCCGTCCTATGACATTTTTAACCATTACTTCGGCACTGGCGGTTCTGTTCTCGTTTATAGCCGTAATCAATCCGTGTTCGCCAAATTCATCCTCTTTAAGATTCCAGGCTTCAGTTACTCCATCGGAATAAAACACAAGGATGTCGTCCTTTTCGAGTTTCACTCTCTCAACTTCGAACATTGCAGGAAGACTCCCGAGAAAAATCCCGCCTTTTTGCAGCTTCTCCGGCTTCTCAGCATCTTTGCGGAAAATATAGGATGGATTATGACCCGCATTGATCGAATCCAGGGTTCCGGTTCTGTGATCATATAATCCAAACCAGCAAGTGGCATATTTATCAACAGTGGTAGATTCGATAAGTACTTTATTTAGATCCTCAACAAAAGAAGTAAGATCGAACACGAGAGAACCAATTTTTAATATGGTTTGGCAATAAGAATATATTGTTGAAACTATCAATGCAGCAGGAATACCTTTACCGGCAACATCAGCCACAAGAAAAAGAGTGTGGTCAGAACTTAATCTGAATATATTAAAATAATCTCCGCCGACTTGTTTAGCCGGTATTAGTTTTGCAGCAACATCAATATCGCTAAAAACAGGCAAGGCAGACGGCAATAGTTTTTGCTGAATATTTCGGGCGGTTTCAAGTTCGTACTCCATTGTTTTAGCTTCAACTTGAGCATCAATAAGACGTGCGTTCTCAATTGCTATGGAGCACTGGGAGGCCATTGTTTCAAGAATCCTCTGATCATTCTCATCGAACGGGTCTCCGTTTTTCTTGTTTATTACCTGAATAACCCCCAATAACTGGCGTTTTCTTTGAAGCGGAACACAGAGCATCGAACGCGTTCTGAATTTTGATTTTTTATCGTAGTCCGGATTGAATCGGGAATCCTGGTAACAGTCCTCTATTAACAACGATTTTTTGTTTTTTGCAACCCAGCCGGCAATACCCTCCCCAATTTCCACACTGTAAGCCTTGACAGCTTTCCCGCGGACACCGGTTGCCACAGAAAAGTGCAGCCTCCTGGTCTGATCATCGTATAAAAGTAATGAACTTGCCTCGGCATCAAGAAGAAGTTTGCTGCTCTCCATAATTTCAAAAAGAAGTTTATTCAGGGGTTTCTTTTCCGAAATTTTTTGAGAAATTCTATGCAGAAAATTCAACCGGTTTACCGTTGACTGCAAATCCTCAACAATATTTATGGGTGGTTTTAACAATATGCACTCCTTTATAAATAGTATCTCATCAGCGGTCTATGGGCTGATCTTCGGACGACCTCCTTAAATCCGGAGCTCATAAAAGCAGAGGTAATCCCTGTCCACACAAATGGTGCGATTTTCTGTTCTCCCGAATGGTCGTGAGGATATGCTTCCAAAATTTTGTGCCCGTGTTTTCGTGCAAAAACAATACTTTCATTGATCAGGAAACGGGAGACCCCCTGCTTTCTATGACGTTTGTCGATAAAAAAACATGTAATTGAACAAACCGGCTTATCATCGGGAGGCGAAAATATTCGTGAGCCTGCTAACCTTAGGTATCTGTCCCTTTGAGCAAGTGCAACCCATCCAACGGGTTGATCATTATCATAAGCAAGTAATCCCGGGATCTCGCCGGCATCAACAATTTCTTTCATTGCATTTCGGTTAACACTACCCTTTCCTTTCTCAAAATCTGCATTTTTTAAACGCCAGTACATACACCAACAACCGGCACAAGCCCCTTTTTCTCCAAACAACAGTTCAAAGTCGTTCCAGGTATCTTTGGTGAGGGGTTTCGAGTTCAAATAATATCCTTTTAAGAATCACAACGTAGAATGGTAGAATTTGATGCTGAAAATAAACATACGAATAATTTTAATGATTTTCACAAATTGCCCGCATATAAACAGCCACATCAAAATTAGCAAAAAAGTCAGGGGCAAACCAGTTAAAACCAGAAGATTCCGTTCATATAAGCCAGGTCGCCATAAGAACCAAACTCGGATTCATTGGTGCCATTTGTAATGAGAAAACCCGCAGAAATAGTGAATGATTGTGTCCATTCGTACTCAATTACCGGCATAATCAATGAACTTTTATCCCATGAGTTATGCAGCAAAGTAATCGTGGAGCTAAGCAGAGGATTTAACATATACACTAATGAAGCGGCAAGGTAGTCTTTCCCCGGCTGTGTCAGTCGTCCACTAATTATAGATGCGTAATCATAATCTGCGGGATCAGTATCTCCACCGCCATTGTGGAAATATTCTAAAAGTCCATACACATCCGGGGTTAACTGGTAGTCGGTGCCAAGTATCAAAGACGGGTACCCGGAATCCTCCCTTTTTTTATCGAATCGGTATATACCTTCTAAACGGATGCCCGCACCAAGTAAATCTCCTGTTATATCAAAGCCGCCAATCGGAGTATTATCAAAAGAGCCGCCGATTAAAATAAAATCGTAACCAATATAATTTATTCTCACCCGGATGGCTGCGTTGTGAGTTTCTCCATAGTTATAAACCAGTTCGATATCACTGAAATTGCCAAGAGCACAATTAATTTTTATTGCATCGGCTCCTGGTTTTGCGATCTGTGTAAAATTTACAGGACTTATTGGATTGAAAAGATCTGTTGGATTCCATATTCTTCCAGATCCCCACGCAATTCTTTGTCTGCCCGCTGTAACTTTGAACAAGCTGCCAAGATATGTTAAATATAATCTGTCAATTGAGTGAATCGCGGCTCCCGAGGAGTTAGAAAAAACACGTCCGGTCATATCGATAGCCTGTCTGTAGTTCTTATTTCCGGAAACAGCCGAAAACAAATTTTCACTTTTTGAAAAAGCTAATAACAGGTCATATTCTGAGGTAAATATTATATCCCGGTTAAAAATATATTCGGGTTTTATCCTCACTCGGCCAAGATTAGTCATTCCGGTATTATTTTTACCGGATGGCAACTCTGCTAATGAATAGCCGCTTGCATAACCAGATAAAACAAAGCCGTCCTGTGCATATATCTCCTGTAATAGGAAGACACATAAGAACAACAGGAATGCATTTTTAAACCTCATTTTGTTTGAACTGATTCTATTTGGCCGTCTCTAAGCCTGATCAGTATTCGGGCTCTTTCAATAACCTGCGGATCGTGTGATGAAAAAAGGAAAGTAATATTCTTGGATCGGTTCATCTCGTCCATAAGATCCAAAAGATTAGATCCCGTTGCGGTATCGAGATTAGCAGTTGGTTCATCGGCAAGGACGACAGATGGATCATTTACAATTGCCCGTGCAACTGCGACCCGCTGCTGCTGGCCTCCGCTCATTTCATTTGGGCGTTTATTTGCGAGCTCTTCGATTCCAAGATCACGAAGCGCATTCAAAGACAATTTTCTGCGCAATGCCTCAGGTTTTCCTTGAAGCATCAAACTAAATTCTATGTTCTCAATCGCACTAAGAACAGGAATAAGATTATACGCCTGAAAAATGAAACCGAGCTTATTTAGGCGTAAACCAGATAATTCTTTCACTGTTTTTTTAGAAATGTCCTCTCCCTCAAAAAATATTTTTCCTGATGTGGGTTTATCCAAAGCTCCTAAAAGATTTAGCAAGGTAGTCTTTCCTGACCCGGATGGCCCGGCGATAACCATATGATCGCCCTTTTTGACAGTCAGATTAATATTTTTAAGCGCCTGAACAGGCACCCCGTTGTCCTTATATATTTTATCGAGATTTTCAGACCGTATAATTTCCATTTTTCCCCTTAATAATGACGTATTGCAGCAACCGGTTGAAGCCGGATAGCCTTTATTGCCGGATAAATGGCGCCGGCAACAGCGATCATTGGTGTCATAATAATTGTAAGCAGAACTGTCTGATAGGAAATTACGGGGTAAATCACTGCCCCGACACCGAGAGAAACAAGTCCCTCGGAAAACCAGCTAAAATCGATTCCGGTATAACTGAAAGGGATGTGAATTAATCCAGTTATTACGAGCCCGATTATTGTGCCGGAAAGTCCGATTATAAGAGCCTCAAGCAGAATCAGGGAAAACAATTTCCCGGTGCTGAGTCCTATTGCCATTAGCACTCCAAATTCTCTTATTCGTTCGATAACAGTCATGAGCATTACATTAATTATACCAAAAACCAACGCTATCCCAATTATCATGTTGACAATCCACATGGATTCGCGAGAAAGATCGATCTGCATTACAAGAATTGGCAGAATGTCCCTGTATGTTTTCACTTCAAAGTCAGAACCGACAGCCGATCTGATTTCACCCTTAAGACTTTCAGCCAGGGATGGCTCAGCAACGATAATTGCAAGTTCATGGTAGGAGTTTCCCAGGCTGAGCATATTTTGCAGATCATTTGAGTTAACAAAGATATAGGATTTATCGAATCCTGAACTGAATGATTCAAATAATCCGGATATACGAAAAACATCCGAATGGATTTTGCCGGAGGGGTCATTCGCCATCAATATGATTTTATTTCCCAGACCGGCATTCAGCTTATTTGCAAGTTCATATCCAACGACCACCTCTCTTTCAGCACCGGAGAGGTAGTTGCCTTCTTTGATAAGGCCGGATACAGCCGAAACACGTTTTTCAGCTTTGTGGTCAACACCGTAAACATAAATCCCAGCAGAACTTTCAGCGCTGCTTACCAGACCAAAAGTAACAACACGTTCACTGACAGCCTTAACGCCGGGTAATCTTAAAATGTCTGCTTTCAGTTGTAATTCCCCCTGAATGAAGTTTTTTACCAGGCGGTTATCCGTGTATCCGGTTTTATGTATCTGGATATGGGAAGTTCCAAGATTAATCTGGTTGAACAGCCTCTGATAAGTCATTCCATTCGTAAGTCCGTCCATCGATATTATTGCAGCCACTCCGACAATTATGGACGACAGGACAACCGCAGAGCGGCGTTTATTTCTCCAGATATTGCGCCATGCAAGATTTATTAATAAATTCTTTGTCATGTATAACGGATTCCTTTAAGGGGTTCCAGTTTATAAAGTTTCACGCAAGGATAAATTGCTGAAAGCAGAGAGATAATCAAGGTTATTACAGATGTTTGAATAAACATTGAGATTTGAAGTGAAGACCGCATTTCGGGCAAAAACCCGTATTCAAGATAAAGATTGGCAATATCCCCGCTGAATTGGATTGGGTTCAGCACGATATAGTAATTTATGGCAAACCCTAAAATATTACCGATTGCGAGAGCTGTTATTGTTATTAGTATAGTCTCGGCAAAAACAACAAGGACAAGTTTATAATGCGGCATTCCAATTGCCAGGTTCACGCCAAACTCATTAAATCTTTCTATAACAGACATTAAAATGGTGTTGATTATTCCAAAAGCAACAATAAGAAATAGTATCAGGAGGAAAAGTATGCCGCTTATGTTATCAAGCGCTATTGCATCGCGTAATTCAGGCATAAGATTGCCCCAGGTGAGAACAGAGTTCAAACCGGCAGCAGGCTTCAGTTCATCTGAAACGATATTAAGATTATTAACGTCGTCAAGTCTTATTGTCAAAGCAGTTACCCTGTTGTGCATATAAAGCATTTCTTGTAAAGTCTCTATTCCAACAAGAACTCCATAAGCATCAAATTCTTCGGCGCCAGTTTTAATAGTTCCTGTGATTCTGAACCTGTCATTCCCCATTGACCCATCCAGACCCTGTGCGAGAATTATTATTTCGTCCCCTATTCTTACTTTAAGATTTTGCAGCAGTTTATAACCAACAAGTATATCGTATGTATCCGGCCGAATGAAGATTTCGCCATCATTTACTTTATCAAGCATTGTTGTTACTTTTAATTCCGCATCGGGCTGGATACCAGTCAGCATTGCCCCGAAAGTGTTTTCTCCGCTGCTTATTAAACCATCTGCATTTATTCTCCGGCTAAAGGCGATTATGTGCGGATTCGTATTGATATATGAGATCAGTTTTTTGTCGGGGTTAAAAGAATGTCTGAGAGATGGTGATGCATAGTAATCAGGATGTTGTATCTGGATGTAGCCGGAATATATGCTGACGCTATTATCTATATTTAATTCATAAGTCCCGATTTGTAATCCGCGCATTGATACAGCAGCCATAACTGCAAATGAAATCGCTGCCATTGTCAAAGCTGAACGACGCTTGTTTCTCCAGATATTTCTCCAGGCTAATTTCAGTATCAGGTTCAATTAATCACCTCGTTCCAACTCCCTGAACGAAAATATATTATCACTGATGACCACATCAAAAGCCATGTCCTCCAAAATAAAGGAAGTTATGTGATCTTTTTTAAGATCATTAATCATCATCCATCTGGAGGGGATAATTCGCCCCGAAAATTTTTTGTTTTCTGAGAAAAGCATATGCCGGACGAGTTTTGAATTTTCATCATAATAGTTTACCCGGACAGGCAAGATTTCCTGTTTTGACACCCAATATTCAAGTTTTCCCCATACAACCGGCGCATCAGGTTTTGGCGTCAGCTCAATTTTCCAGCAATTATTTCCTTCGACCGCTTCAGAACCAATCAGTCTGATAAAATAATCTTCATTAAGATTCGATTCACGAACGAGGTCATCGTTGGTGAAATCTGAACCATTCCAGGATTGAAGCATCATGGATGGCGGAATTTTTATTGTCGTCCCCGTATTCCTCAGGTAGTTCCACATCTCATTACCGATCTTCAGGGTTTTGTTGCCCGCCTCTTTTTTCGGCGATTTGATAACGATAAGTGCTTTTTCATTTCCGATCCACCAGTTTTCCATTTTCAGTGTCCGTTCATAGTCCGGGGTTTTGACTGTCATGCTCACAAAACCTTTAGCTGTTTTGCCCTTTATTGCGTTTTCGGCTTTCGTAATTATTTCTTCGGCTGTCTGTGCCAAAGAGCTGGCGTTGAGAAAAAAAATAATGAAGGAGAGTCTGAGAATCATATAGATATTTTTATTAAAGAATGAGAATAGTTTGAAAATAATAAACTTAGCGATAAAATCAAAAAGGACGAATTCTTATGAGCGATTACGAAAAGGCTTTTCTTTCCTTTTTCCAAATGTATTTGAACAGCATGATATTTGATTAAACTTTTCTAAGTTTGTAATAACAGTAAATTTTCACCATGAACCAATACAAACTAATTGTAAACAGCTCCATTTTTATTTTGATATAAAGTTATTCCCGGCTGCCTGTTCATTTTCCGTCCTTGCTGCACATGAAAATTGATCTGCTCAAATTTCAGGAATATGTCGGAAAATGCGCCTTATAGGTTTTAGTCATGACAAGTCATGAATCCTGAGAATTGTCGGACTATTTAATAATTAATAAAATAGTGTTCAGGGATTTATCAGTGAAATTTGCACAAAAACAAATTTATCAGGTTAAAGTAAAATTGTAATTTTGTGAACACCGGTGACTTTAATAAATGATGAATCTTGGATCTACAGATATTTAAATGTATTTACAGTAAATCCTGATACTACTTTAATTCCTCAGCACATATTAGAATTGTATTTTTTTTATAAATAGCGTGATAAATGAAAACTTCAGCAATCGCAATCATTCTTTTTTTTGTGTCGGTCAATTTTGCTCAAAACAATTTCCACAGGCTTGCGGGATTTTCTAACTCGCCATATTATAACGAGCAAATAAAGATTTATAACATTCATTCTGATGTCAGAGTGTTTATTAATGCACCATCAGCAGAGGCGTTCGATCCTGAAAAGCCAGTCCGGATAATTTTATATGCATTGCCGAATGGAAACTCAATTGAACACACGATCGGAAAAGTGTTATATTCAGGTGACGATTGGCATTTTGATATCCAGCATATCGGGGCGCAAACAAGATTCCTCAGGAACTCAATTCAGGATAATAATATTGTTACTGTCTATCTTGAGACTTCTCAGAAAAGCTGGCCGACATGGAAATCTCAGCATTCAGATCATGCCGCACTGATTAAGGGGTTTGTTGAATCAATTAAAACAATTTTTGCTGATTATTCTCCTTCTGTTGTCCTAAACGGGCATAGCGGCGGAGGCCGATTTATTTTCAGTTTTCTCGATGCTCACGCCGAAGTCCCTTCCTATGTTAAGAGGATTTCATTCCTCGACAGCAATTATGGGTATGAGCACTCTTATGGCAGCCAGATTGTAAACTGGCTTAACGCGTCTTCAGAAAACGTGCTTTGTGTGATTGCATATAATGACAGCGTAGCTCTTTATAATGGCGAACCTATTGTCTCACCTACAGGCGGAACATGGTACCGCAGCAGGATAATGAAAACTTATATGTCGTCATACTTTTCTTTTATTAACGAAGAAGACGATGAGTTCATAAGACACACTGCTCTTGAAGGAAGGATAAAATTCATCCTGAAGAAAAATCCGCTGAGACAAATTCTGCATACTGTACAGGTGGAAAAGAACGGGTTTATTCAAAGTATTTGCCAGGCTACCGACAGGGAAGGAATTGGTTACACATATTATAGCGACCGTGCCTATTCACAATACATCCAGAATGGTGCCGCCTACCCGGCTGTGTTGAACATTCCTCCCAGATTGCCTGGCGCCAAAACAGGCACGGAATTTATGCAGTATGTATTAAATATGAATTTCGCACAACGGGAAGAACAGATTTTTGCTGAAATTTCAGCGGGGAATGTACCAGATTTTCTTAGAAATGCTGTCAATATCTCCGCCACATTTACGGACTTAAACGGTGTTTCACATTCTGTAGTGTATAATGTTCTGCCTGATTACCTGGCTATAGGTTCTGATGATGATTTCTGCCGGATACCAATGGGGCCGATCACAGCACAGAAATTAGCTGATCTTTTTGGAGCCACGATGCCGACCCGTAAACTTGTGGATAACATTTATGCTAAATCATCAGTTAAATTACAGCCTGTAACTTATACTCCCGTCGGCAACCAGAACGAACTGGTCCCAAAGTTTATTCTTCATAACCGCGCAATCGATTCTCTTCGTATTCTCACGGGAGGTGAACTCGGAGAATTGACCGGCGGAACGAAGAAAGATGTAGTTATAAGCAATTTAATACTTGATCCATCACGTCCTGATCATGTTGTAATTTACGGATGGCACCAGTTGAACGGATTACCAATTCAGCCCCTTACAAATATTCACATTAATACATATGTAGATTACAGCCACGGCATAAGGTTTCTCGGGGATGAATTTCTTCTTGACGGGGAACTTGCAAATATCACGAATATCCTGCAGCATGATATTTTGTATAAGGTACTTAGTGATGAGACCGGACCAATGCCCCAGCCGAGTTATCTTGCAATTGCCGGGTTACCCGGTCAGCCGCGCTCATTTGGTGTTAAAAGCACCGGCTCCGGCACACTTCTGATTGTTTCGGAATTTGACCCTGATGTTGAATCGTATGATATAGAAATTGGCACCAATGGAACCACATTTGATTTACCGGTTAATATGATCCCGCCGAATTTATTTATTAGCGGACTTGAGAACGATAAGGTTTATTATATCCGGATGAAGGCTGTAAACTCGATTGGTAAATCACCTGTTTCTGAAGTCCTATCAGGCTCGACCATCCAGGCTGAACCGCAAATGATAATTGTCAATGGATTTGACAGGACATCAACGGGTAACACATTTAATTTTATCAGAATGCATGCCCCTGCACTGCACGATGCAGGAGTAGCTTTCGTCAGCGCAACGAATGACGCTGTGCTCGATGGCTTGTTTTCTCTTTCAGATTATCCCTGCGCTGATTACATACTTGGCGATGAAAGCACTGTAGATGAGACTTTCAGTTTGGCCGAACAAAATCTTATTAAATTATTCCTGCGGCAGGGCGGGAAACTTTTTGTTTCAGGCAGTGAAATCGCCTGGGACCTTGATTATAAGGGCAGCACTTCTGACAAGGATTTTATCTGGAACTACCTAAAAGTGCAATATGCCGCAGATGCTCCAAATAATGTATCGGGAACCTACTATACTGCCCAGCCAATAGCAGGTGGAATCTTTGACGGGCTCGGAAACATTACTTTCGATAATGGCACACACGGAACCATTAATGTTAAATGGCCGGATGTGTTTATTGAAAAAAACGGAGGAACGGGAAATATGAAATATGCCGGATTGTCAACTACAGCTCTTTCCGGAATTTCATATTCAGGTATGTTTACAGGAGGCACATCTTCGGGAAAGGTCGTGATACTTGGATTTCCATTTGAAACAATATACCCGGTGGAATCACGAAACTCAATCATGCAGAAAATTCTAAATTATTTCGAAGTTAGTACTTCTCTGGTCAATCAGCCGCCGGTTCCGGCGTTTTATCTCCTTTCACAGAATTATCCGAATCCGTTCAATCCTTCAACAACTATTGATTATGAACTACCGGTGTCCGGACACGTCAATTTAATAGTTTTCGACTTACTTGGCAGAAAAGTTGCGGAATTAGTAAATGAGGAAAAATCAGCCGGCAGTTACAGAGTGCTTTTTAACGCAAATCACATTGCTTCAGG
>Ga0172370_10000888_pt1 | contig 46434 bp, 46 predicted proteins | sample LakKiv5m_FD_114538 | JGI IMG/M metagenome (GOLD analysis project Ga0172370, IMG submission 114538) | Freshwater microbial communities from Kabuno Bay, South-Kivu, Congo - kab_022012_11.5m | ecosystem: Environmental > Aquatic > Freshwater > Lake | place: Democratic Republic of the Congo...
AAATCAGGGATCAAAATATTTAGCTCCGGAAATTTCATATAAAAACAATAGTTCTTCTCATCAGGTAGTGTATGAACCGATTGGTGTTGCCGCCGTGATTGTTCCCTGGAACTATCCGTTTGCCAATTTTTTGTGGGGAACGATTCCGAATTTAATTGCCGGTAATCCGGTTGTTTTTAAACACTCGGAAGAATGTCCTCTGACGGGGAAATTAATCGAAGGTATGATGAGTGAATTAAATTTACCAAAGGGTGTATTTTCTGAAATATATGGTGACGGAAAAACCGGCGCCGAACTTACCAATCAAGACATTAATTTAATCTGGTTTACCGGCAGTTCCAAAGTCGGGAAAATTCTTTTTGAAATCGCCGGCAAGAAATTTATCAAAAGTATTATGGAACTCGGGGGCTCAAATCCCGTAATTATTTTTGATGATGTTGAGATCAACGATCAGTTAATTGATCAATTGTTTACGGCCAGATTCATGAACTGCGGCCAGGTCTGCGACGCGATGAAAAGATTGATTGTTCATAAGTCTGTTTTTAAAGCAGTTGTCGAAAAGCTTCGTAATAAATTAATAAAAACTAAAGTAGGTGATCCGGAAAACATTAATACGGAAATCGGCAGTTTGGTTGCAGAAAGACAACTAATCTTGCTTGAAGACCAGGTAAAAGACGCAATCAAAAAAAGAGCAAAAATTATTACCGGAGGACAAAGATTAAAAGAGTTAAAAGGAGCCTATTATCAGCCGACAATATTAACCAATATTAAAAAGAATATGAGAGTTTGGCAGGAAGAAGTCTTTGGTCCGGTACTACCAATAATTTCATTTGAATCGGAAAAAGAAGCGATTGAATTGGCAAACGATACAAAATATGGTCTAGGGTCACAGATATTTTCTGAAGATGAAAGACGCGCCTTAAGAGTTGCGACAAAAATTGACGCAGGTAATGTTGATATTAATTTTGGCAATCACTGGCAGTCATGTTCTCCATTTGGCGGTTATAAAACGTCAGGAATGGGAAGAGAACACGGAAAATGGGGATTTCAGGAGCTTTGTCAGATAAAAGTGATTGCGCAATAAAAAATGGATTATTTAATCAAAGAAATTAATATAAAAAATATTCCGGAGATGGTCAGTCTTGTTTCTCAGGTAATGGCTGATGATTTTCCTTTCTATCCCATAAAAGTAATAGAAGCTTATAAAAAAATTTTTAACGAAAAATATTTTAGAGACTTTTTCAATAACAAAAAGAATATATATTTTGGTTCTTTTTACAAAAACAAACTCATCGGTATTTTTGGCTTAAAAGCGGATATCGGTGGCGTGGCATATGGTGACTGGTTAGTGGTAAACAAAGAATACCGTAATCAAGGAATTGCCAGTGCCTTGCTAAAAAAAGCCGAAAAATGGATGATAAATAATAAATTTCATACATACTATTTATATACCGAATCGGAAAAAAACATTTCTTTTTATAGAAAAAGAGGTTTTAATTATGTCGGAACGATGAAAAAATTTTGGTTTAAACAAGATGAAAAAATAATGCAAAAAAATTTATAATAAACACATATGAATACTATTATTAACCTTTTTATTAAAAGTCTGGCGGTGTTTATTGCGGCCTATCTTTTGCCGGGCGTAAAACTGGACAGCTTTTTTACGGCGATCGTTGTCGCAATAGTTTTAGGGATCGTGAACACGATTATTAAACCGATTATTATAATCTTAACTCTTCCTTTTAATGTTCTAACCCTGGGATTATTTACATTTATTATTAACGGACTGATGATTATTCTGACCGCCCGTATCGTCCCCGGTTTTCATGTTAATGGTATCTGGCAGGCAGTAATTTTCAGTATAGTTTTATTTTTTGTAAATTGGTTTTTGGATAATATTACAAAATAATGATATGAACGATACGATCGTCTGCCCGCATTGTAAAAGACCGATTCCCCTGACCGATGCCTTATCACATCAATTAAAAGAAAAGTTTGAAAAAGAAAAAGAAATTGAGTTGGAAAAACTAAAAAAAGACTTGAATAACCGGGCACGGGAGTGGAGGGAAGAGCAGATAAAAAAAATCGAGGAAAAATTGAAGAGCGATGCAGAATATAAACTAAAAGATGCCAAAAACGAAGCGGATGAATTAAAAAAACAAAAAAAAGATCTCCAAGAACAATTATTAGAATTAAACAAGTTAATCAGGCAGTTGCGCGTTGAGAGTCAACAAAAACAAATCGAGCTGGAAAAAAAATTAGCCCTTGAACAGGAAAAAATCCGGATTGAGGAACAAAAAAAATACGAGCAAGAATACAAATTTAAGTTGTTGGAAAAAGATAAAAAACTGGATGACGCCATGAAAATGGTTGAAGATTATAAGCGAAAACTGGAACAAGGTTCGCAACAACTGCAGGGAGAAGTATTAGAATTAGAGTTGGAAAATATTTTAAGAAAAGAATTTCCTCATGATGAGATTAAAGAAGTGCCCAAGGGGGTGACAGGAGCTGATTTAATCCAGGAAGTGAGAAACAATTATGGAAAAGCTTGCGGCTTAATCATCTGGGAATTAAAAAGAACCAAAATTTGGAGTGACTCATGGATTGCTAAACTTAAACAGGATCAGCGACAGGTTAAAGCAGACATCGCGATCTTGATTTCTCAAGCGTTACCGGACGGAGTGAAAAATTTTTCCGAAAAAAACGGCATCTGGATTGGAGATTATGACTCAATATTGAGTTTGGGATTGGCAATGCGTAAAAGTTTGATTGAAATATCTGCAGTTAAGTCTTCAATCGTCGGTCGGCACGAAAAAAAAGAAATATTATGGAGCTACCTTAATAGCGTTGAGTTTAAGCACCGACTTGATGCTTTTTATGACGCCTATAGTCAGTTGAAAGACGATCTAAAAAAAGAACAAGAGTGGTTCCGCCGTAAGTGGGCCAAACAAGACAAAAATATTCAACAACTGTCAGACAGTATTTTCGGTATTCATGGCGATTTACAGGGGATTATTGGAAAATCTCTTCCCGAGATTAAAGGGTTGGAGATGTTACCGGAAAAAACTTAATTATGGAGAAAGATAATCTGTTTGAAGTTTTTGCGTTTTTATCAAAAGCGGTAATAATTATTCCGATTGCCGTAGTAATAATTAGTTTATTACTTCATTTCAATCAGCAACCCTCAAAAAAAAGCACTTTAATAATTGCGCCAACGCTTCTTCCGGCAGTAAAACCAACCACTCCCAAAATTAAAATTGATCTCAAAGGACCATTGATTTGTCAGGGAAATTTACAGAATTCGTCTGCGACCGCTTATATCAAAGATAAAAAAATTAAAGCTGTTGTTAAGGAAAAAAATACAACCAGTAATTTTCTTGTTAATGGCGATTGTTTTTATAATTGGAAGGCGGGAGAGTTTGTCGGTAGTAGAATTTGCGGTTTATCTCCAATTCTGTCTCTTTTTGAAACTATGTCCGGTTTTGGAGGAATGGGTTTGGATTTAATTTTAAATCAGTTAACCCAATTAGGAGTCGGCAATAAAATTGCTACCGACCAAGCAAAAATAGCAGAATTAATTAATGCCTGTAAAAAACAAACAATTAGTGATTTAGGTATATTTGAGATTCCGAAGAATGTTTTATTCAAGAATGCGAAATAAAATACCCGCCCAATCTTACTGTTCGTCTTTTCAGTACTATTCGTACACGACTCACAGAGCGATTTTTGGCGGGTTTAAGATTTTATAAACTCGTTAATTCGTTAATCCGTTAACTCGTTAATAAAATCTAAAATGCCCTGGCTACGACCTACTTTCCCTCTACCCGAAGGTAAGAGTATCATCGGCGCTGACTCGTTTCACTTCCTTGTTCGGTATGGAGAAGGGTGGTACCAAGTCGCTCGAGTAACCAGGGCAAAGAATATTATAAATTAAGTTAGTCCAATAATCAACGATTAATATCAAATTCTGATTAAGTGCTATAATATTTTTGATGGATAAACTTAAAGAATCGCACCGGCTACTCCATTCATTTTGTATCCGTCCAAAGCTGCAGTTTGATGGACAAGGAGATAAGGAAAAAGTTCTTCTGGTATTGAGAGCCCATCCCTTAACTCAAATATATTGGTTGATTAACGGACTAATATTTTTTTCAGTTTTATTATTGCTGAATATGGTGATTGTTCAAATATTAGATGCTTACCAAATATTGTTTTTTGATTTGTTTGGATTAGTGGTTATTTTATATTATTTTTGGTTTAACTTTTTGAGCTGGTTTTTCAATGTCGGGATCGTGACAACGGAACGGATCATCGATATGGATTACAGCAGTGTCTTATTTAAAGAAGTAACGATCGCCATGTTGAATAAGGTAGAAGATCTTACCTCAAGATCAACCGGCTTTTTTTCTTCAGTCTTCGACTATGGTAATGTTTTTGTCCAGACGGCAGGCACAGAAGCCAATATTGAGTTTATGAATATTCCCAAACCATCGGAAACAGTTAAAATTATTAACGAGATACTTAATCAAAAATAAATATGTTTGATTTTTTGAATAATCAAAGTTTGCTGAGTTTTTTTATTAAGGCGTTCGCTTTGGTATTTTCAATTATTTTTTTGTTATTTACGGTTGTTGTTTACAAACAAACCCAGACGATGAATAAAACACTGTCAACTTCAGTTGGTGGAGTGATTGTCTCAATCTCTTTTTTGCAAATGTTAATTGCATTGATTATTGTTTTGTTAGCCTTTACGATTATTTAATATGTGGCAGTCACAGTATGCAGTATATCTTGGTCGGGAAACTGAAACCGGTTTTTCCGGATTCATCAGCGTCGCTGCAGAATCGGAAAACGGTAACAGTGTCTTTTTAACGCTTGAGGCAACTCAGGGATTAGATAAAGAAACCGGCAGAAAAGTGATTACGGAAATTAAACAGTCGCTGTCAGTACAAAAAATCAGTAACTTGGCTGATCTAGATAGTTTCGTCGGCGATCAAATCAAAAAACACAATTTACCGGCAAATATTTGTTTGTCAATCGGGGTGACCGAGGGAAACGTGATTTATCTGAAAACGATCGGTGAGGGATTGGTTTTTATTAAACGTAATAATAATTTTGAAAAGATAATTGACAATAATCAAACCGCTTCAGGGTATCTGGAAAAAAACGACTATTTTATTTTTACAACCAATAGATTTATTCAATTATTTAGTCATGAGTCGATTATAAAAACCATTTTTGATCACAAATCACCCCATCAGATTGTTGAAGATCTCGTGCCATCGATAAAAGACGGTAATGATCAGGGAGCAATTGCTTTGTTCGTTCAATTTAATCAACTCACTCAAACAATTCCTGAAGAAAAAAATGAAGAAATAATTGTCAGCGAACCATTGATCGTCGACAAAAGCAAAAATTTAATCAACAATTATTATCAAAAGTTCATTCAGTTTAAGGAACAGGGTGGAAAGAAAAGGATATTGACTTTTATAGTGATAATTGCATTAATTTTGATTTTATTTTGGAGTGTCGGTTTGGGTGTGACCAGGAGAAACGAATCGCTGATTACCGGTAAAATTAATCGCAGTCGGGAGTTAATCACTCAAAAATTGGACCAGGCCGATGAGATAGCTTTCCTCAATCTGGCAAAATCCCAGTCGCTTATCAGCGAAGCAAAAAAAGAGCTGGCGACTTTAAAAAAAGACGTTGGTGATAATAGAAAAGAACTGGCGGAAATAGACAGTTTGATTAAAGAAAAAGAAAACAAAATTCTTAACAAAGAAGAAAAGAAAGCGGAAGAAGTATATGATTTAACTGTTGATAATAAGGCAGCCCAAGGAACAAGGATAAGTCTTGACGGAGACAATTTGATAATTCTGGACAACAAACAGGGAATTATTTATCAACTGTCATTATCTAAAAAATCCTTAGACAATATTGCCGATTCACAAATAAAATCCGCGAGTCTAATTGCGAATTATCAGACTGATATTTTTTTCTTCATCGATGGTAAAGGAGTCTATAAAGCAAACAAAGAATCAAAACCAAAACTCGTAATTGAGGCAGACAGCGAATGGGGAAAAATTTCCGGTATGACCATCTATAACGGAAATATTTACTTGCTTGATACAAAGAAAAATGAGATTTACAAATATTTAGCTGCAGAAGATAAATACGGTAGCAAAAGTCCTTATTTTAAATCCGGAGAAGGAGTGGAATTGAGTGATGCAACCTCGATGGCGATAGACTCTGCTTTATATATCGGTTTTAAAAACAGCGCTGTGAAATATACGGCCGGCGTCAAAGATATTTTTAATACAACATTTCCGGAAGAGAATATTACTTTGACTAAAATAATTACCAATAAGGATTTAGAAAAAGTTTACGGCTGGGATAAAGATAATGGAGCAATATATATTTTGGGAAAAAACGGAACCTATGAAAGACAGATAAAATCCAGTGCCCTGGCGGGGGGAAGTGATGTTGTTGTTTTTGATAACTCAGCCTATGTCCTAAATAAGGAAAAAATATACCGGGTTAGTCTCGACTAACGAAAGAGATAAAATGTCTCAAATTGGGTACAATATACATCATGATATCAGAGAAAGAGAAAAACATTGTTAATAATATTATTAAAAAAGACACACGGACGCTAAATATTTTTTACAAAAAATATTATCAGTCAATATTTAATTTTATTTACCGTCAGACAAAAGACTATTCTCTTTCCGAAGAGTTGACGCAAGATGTTTTTATTGATTTTATTGAAGGACTGCGCAATTTTCGCTTCCAAGCATCTTTAAAAACATATATTTTTTCCATCGCCAAAAATAAAGTAATTGACTGGATACGTAAAAAGAAAATAAAAAAAATAATTTTTTCCGCCCTCCCATCTTATATTGTTGAGAGATTAAAAGTTGTGTTTATCGATGAAGAGCTGGAAAAAAAGGCATTAACGCAAAAAATTAATCGGGTTTTTGCCAAATTACCAAATGATTACCGGTTGATCTTGCGACAAAAGTATTTAGATGGGGATCCTGTCACGGAAATTGCCAAAAGATTACAGTTGGGTTTTAAGGCAACCGAAAGTTTGCTTTTTCGCGCCCGTCAGGCATTTATTAAATTATTTAACAATGTTTCATGAGAACAATAAATCTACGTTTAAAGAAAAAGCTAGATGAGATATACGTGATTGAACCAAATAATCTTGGGGCGCGATTTTTAAATGATATTTACAAAAGAATAAACATATATTTTAAAACCGCTCCTTTCATAGTGATTGTTCCGTTGTCATTTATTATTGCGATTCTAATTTATCTTGTTTTTGGATTTCTGTTGGTAAGATTAGTCAGCATACTTCAGTATGGATTTTAGAATAACCATTAATAGAAAAAAATTAGCGCAGACTACTACTGATTTTCTCACGTCATTTTTAACAGTTATCAGAAATTATTTTTTATTAATAATTTTTCCTTACAAAACTGTCAGAAAAATTAGTTTTTCTGATGATCGGAATCAATTATTAATAATTTTTGGCTTGATTTTTTTATACTTCAAATTTATCTACTATTTAAGAGGTAAACCTTATCCGGCGACATTATTGTTCTTTATTTTCATAATAAATTTTACTGTCACAATTAGTTTTTTTTACTGGTTATCTAAGTCGTCAAACAAAATCTTATTCTCGAGCTTTGTTTTTACTTTTTCCTATTCGTTGTTGCCGACGCTAACCTGGTTTTTTGCCAGCTCATTGTTATACATATTGCTTCCGCCGCCGCGGACAATTTCCCTCCTCGGCCGCGGGTTCAGTATTTTCTTTTTTGCTTTTTCCTTGAGTTTATTGGCTTGGAAATTAATACTGGTATATTTATCACTGCGTTTTTCCACCCGATTAGGTATTTACCGGATTATATACATGATATTTTTATATATGCTTTGGTTTATCCCGTGCACGGTTTTCCTCTATCACTTCAAACTTTTTCGCGTACCGTTTATTTGAAACACGGCAAATGATTCAGGCACATTCGGCGACTAATAGTTTATGGACTTAAGAAAAATTAATGACCCGAAAAAAAGAAGAAAATACCTTGAAAAAATAAATAAAGTTAGTTTGGAAAATATTGGAAAAGTGGTTTTCGAAAATAACGACAGAATTCACATTGAGAATCTAATCGGAGGGACGACTTTACCGCTTGGTATAGCCGGACCATTACAAATTAAAAATGAAAAATTAAAAGTTAAGAATTATTTCGTTCCTTTGGCCACGACCGAAGGAGCATTGGTTGCGTCAGTTAACCGAGGCTGTAAAGCAATTAACCTGTCGGGTGGAGCAACAGTCGCAGTAGAAACAGTGGGGATAACACGGGGGCCGGTATACATTACTTCAGGGATAGAAGAAGGTTTACGGTTCGAAAAATGGTTAGATAATAATTTATCCGCCTTAAATATAATCGCAAAAAAAACCTCACATCATATCCAATTGAAAAAAATCGGAGTAAGAATCATTGGTTGCTATGTTTATGTCAGATTTTATTTTGATACTGGCGAGGCGATGGGAATGAATATGGTAACGATCGCGACCGATTTGATTAATAAATATATTGAAGAAAAAACAGCGGTAAAGTGTTTGTCAATAACCGGCAATTTTTGTGTCGACAAAAAACCGTCCTGGATAAATTTCATCTCTGGCCGCGGTCGACGCGTTTGGGCAGAAACCGTATTAAAAAATAACGCGATTAAAACAGTGTTGAAAACCGACCCACATAAACTTTTTGACATCTGGTTGGCTAAGTGCATGATTGGATCGGCAATGAGCGGATCTTTAGGATTCAATGCCCATTACGCCAATATTCTTGCCGCTTTTTTTGCTGCAACCGGTCAGGATTTGGCTCATGTAACAGAGTGTTCGATCGGAATAACAACGATGAAAATTGAAAAAAACAATGACTTATACGTCTCTGTTTATTTACCAGACATAATGTTGGGAATGGTGGGTGGCGGGGTAAAACTGGCGATTAAACAAGAAGCTTTATCAATTGTCAGAGCGAAAAATACCAATGGATTAGCACAAGTTTTAGGGGGTGCGGTGCTGGCGGGCGAAATCTCTCTCATCGCATCGTTGGCCGAAGGGAGTTTGGCAAAAGCTCACGAAAAGCTGGGACGTTGACATAGTTAAAAGTTTAAAATTAAAATTTTAAATTATTATGGTTGGTATTTGTTCATACGGCTTTTATATTCCAAAATATCGAATAAAGACCGAGGAAATTGCCCAAGTTTGGGGTAAAAATCCTGATGAAATAAAAAAGTCATTGGGAATATCGGAAAAAGCAGTCGCATCAATTGATGAAGATTCCCTGACAATGGGATTTGAGTCGGCCTCAATGGCTTTAAACGGATCAAACATTTCCAAAAACGAAATAAAATTTGTTTTTTTCGGGTCAGAAACCCATCCCTATGCCGTTAATCCGGCTTCAACCATAATGGCGGAATTTTTAGGAATAGAAAAAAACTATCTGGCTTATGATACAGAATTTGCCTGTAAAGCGGCGACCGGAGCTTTAATTTCCGGCTTCAGCTTAGTCAAATCCGGATACAGTAATTATGGGATGATCACCGCTTCTGACAAGGGTTTGGCAAAAACTCATGATCCGTTGGAGTATACGGCTGCATCCGGATCAGTCAGTCTGATTGTCGGCAAAGAAAATATTATTTTAGAACTAATTGATACCCAATCTTTTTCTTCAGATACGCCTGATTTTTGGCGAAGAGAAGGTATCCGCTATCCTTCACATGGAGGAAGATTTACCGGCAAGCCATCATACTATCATCATATTCATCAGGCAACAAATTTATTGCTTCAAAAAACAAAATTAGTACCGGAAAAATTTAAATACGCGGTTTTTCATATGCCTAATGGTCGGTTTCCAGTTGAAGTGGCAAGAGGCTTAGGATTTAGTAAAACCCAAATAGAGAGATCATTGGTAGTAAATTATTTGGGAAATTCTTATACGAGTTCGGCGTTGATGGGACTCGTGTCTGTTTTGGAAAAAGCCGAAGAAAACGACTTAATTTTATTAGCTTCTTACGGTTCCGGAGCGGGTTCAGACGCATTTGTATTTCGAGTCACTAAAAATATAAAAAAAGGAAGAAGATTGTTTTCCAAGGCAGTTGAAGATAAAAAATATATTAATTATCCAAAATACTTAAAATTTATTGATGTTATATGATATCGCTACTAGATTATTACACGACGAAATTCGGTGAACTTTGGGAAAAATCACTTTCTGATTTAATCCAAGAAGCAGTAAACGGCGTTCTGAAAAGCAGTAAACTTGATAAAAAACAAATTGATGCGATTTTTCTTGCCAATATGCTTGCCGGTGTCTTAGAAAATAATCTGCATACTTCTGCCAAACTGGCGGAGTTGGTTGGTTTAAATATTCCAATTTATCGGGTTGAGGCAGCTTGCGCATCAGGAGGAGTCTCTTTTAATTTAGCCAAAAATTATCTAGACGCCAATTCCGATAAAAATATCATCGTTATTGGCGCAGAAAAAATGACTGATTACTCGCCGGAAGAAACCACCCAGGCTTTGTCCGGTGCGGCCTCCGGAGAAGAACAGGAAGCCGGATTGACATTTCCCGGGCTTTACGGAATGATGGCTAATTTTTATTTTGAAAAATATGGTTACTCCGAAAAAAATTTAGCCCATGTGTCGGTAAAAAATCATTTTCATGGAAGTCTGAACGAAAAAGCCCAGTTTAGAAATAAAATTACCATCGAGAACGTATTGCAAAGTCCATATGTGGCACATCCCTTAAAAGTGATGGATAGTGCGCCGATATCAGATGGTGCTTCAGCGGTAATTTTGTCAAATAATCAATCAATTATCAGAAAGTCAAAACACGCCATTAAAGTATTGAGTACTCAGGTGATTAATGACACAATTTCATTAAAATCAAGAAAAAAGTTGGATGAGATATTAGCAACAAAAATCGCCGCCGACAAAGCATTTCAAGAATCTAAATTAAAAAGAGCCAATATAAATGTCGCCGAAGTTCACGATTGTTTTAGTATTGCGGAAATTCTTGCGCTGGAAGATTTAGGTTTTTGGAAAAAAGGGCAGGGCGGAAAAAAAGTTCTTGAAAATTCAACCCGGTGGGGGTCAAACAGTCACTTGATCGTTAATACTTCCGGCGGTTTAAAAGCCGCCGGACATCCAGTCGGAGCAACGGGAATTAAACAGATTGGAGAAATATTTTTACAGTTAACCGGCCAGGCAACAAACAGACAAGTTAAAAACGTACGTTATGGTTTAGCGCATAATGTTGGAGGGTCAGGAGGGACAGCGGTTGTGACGATACTAGGAAATTAAAAGTTAAAAGTGAATAATTTAAAATTATGACGAGTCCGGTAAAAATTTGGCGAAGACAAAAAGAAATCAGAAAATTTTTAGGGAAAACGGGAACAATCGTTTCCTGGACGAAAATATTTATTAGCGGTAGGGGTTTTAAAAAATATGCCCCATATCCGGTAATAATGGTAAAAATAGATAACAACCAGAAAATATATGGTCAGTTGGTAGACTATGAAAATAATAATTTGAAAATCGGAAGCAAGGTGATCGCGGTTCTGCGGAAGGTTAGAGAAGCCTCGGTTGATGGTATAATTGCCTACGGAATAAAATTTAAACCGTTATATGAAAATAATTAACGCCTCCGTTCCCGCGAAAGTAATTCTCTCCGGAGATCATGCGGTGGTTTACGGAAAACCAGGGCTGGTATCGGCCATAAATTTAAGACTAAAATTTTCAGTTTGGGAAAGTAAAAATAAAATTACCGACAAAGCAGTAAACAATATTATTGATGTTGTCAAAAAATTTTTAGCAAAAGAAAAAATAGAGTTTACGGATAAAAGTTTCGGGTATCATATCGAGTCGGAGATACCGATCGGCAGAGGCTTAGGATCGTCAGCCGCATTTGCGGTAGCAACCACGGCAGCACTACTGAAATATTATTCAGATCAAAAATTTTCAAAAGAGATTATTAATAACCTAGCTTATTCGGGCGAAAAATATTTCCACAAAAATCCATCAGGTGTTGACGTCTCCGCTTCCTGTTTTGGAGGACTAATCTTTTACCGGAAAGAATTTGAGTTTTTGAAGCAGATTTCCAGTTTAAATTTTAAAATTCCCAAAAGAATTGAAGATAACCTGTATTTAATTGACAGCGGTCAACCCTATGAAAGCACGGCGGAAATGGTAGCATCGGTCGGCAAACAATACAATACTAAAACTTTACTTACGGAAGAAATATTGAACGATATCGAAAAAACCACCAAAAGAATGACCGTATCATTAATAAAAGATGACGTTGAGTTTTTTAAAAAATGTCTGATTGATAATGAGGTGTATCTAGAAATGTTGGGAGTCGTGTCAAAAAATACGAAAAAATTATTTGGAGATTTGTCCAGCTTTGGTGTCGGGAAAATTACTGGGGCCGGCGGATTGAAAACAGGTTCGGGTTTTATTTTGTTTTATGGTGAAAGGAAAAAAGAATTAGAAGGTTTTTTAAAGAAAAACCGACTAAATTATTATAGATTCCAGCAAGATTTTCAAGGATTAATATGAAAATTAAAACTTCGGCGCCGGGAAAGTTAATGCTATTTGGCGAACACGCGGTGGTGTATGATCGACCCTGTATTGTTACAGGTGTCTCATCTCGGATTCACGTTGAGATTGAAAAGACCGGCGGTCATTTTATGGTGGATGCGCCGGGCGTCAAAGACATCCGCTTTGTCGAAGAGACCGTCAGGATTTTTAAGGAAAAATTCAAAACCGGTAACGGTTTATCGATTAAAACGAGCAGTGATTTTTCCTGTCAATATGGTTTTGGTTCATCATCCGCCGTTACCGTCGCCACGATCTTAGCACTGAGCAAACTATACGGAATGCAGCTGTCACAAAAACAGATTTTTGATCTCGGTTATAAGATTACTCTTGGAGTCCAGGGAGTCGGATCGGGATTTGATATCGCCGCGGCAACCTATGGTGGAACAACCTATTTTGTTACCGGCGGAAAAGTTATTCAACCATTAAACGTAAAAACGATCCCGCTGGTCGTCGGTTATTCGGGGATAAAAGCGGATACTCCGAAATTAGTTAAAAATTTAAAGTTAAAAATTAAAAGTGATAAAACTAAATACTTTGGCATATTTGACCAAATAACAAAAATCGTTGAAAAGGCGAAAATAGAATTGGAAAGGAGTAATTGGGAAAAAGTGGGAGAGCTGATGAATAAGAACCAACAGTTATTAAAATCTTTGGAGGTAAGCACGGAAAAATTGGATAAAATGTGTCAAGCGGCGCTGAGCGCCGGGGCCTACGGCGCCAAACTTTCCGGCGCCGGCGGGGGAGACTGCATGATAGCGATCATTCCCGAAGAAAAACGACAAAATATCAAACAAGCGATTAAAAATGTTGCCGGTCAGATAATGAACATTACCAATAATGCTCCGGGAGTGAGCTTAGGATAAACTTATGAAAATAACTGCGATTGCACCATCAAACATTGCTTTTATTAAATACTGGGGTAAAAGAGATGAAAAATTACGATTGCCAGCCAACAGCAGTATTTCGGTTAATCTAAGTAATATTTATACGACGACAACCGTTGAATTCTCAAGTCAGTATAAAAACGACAACATTATTATTAACGGTGCAAGAAAAGATAAGGAAATAAAACGGGTTATTTATCAACTCGATCGAATCAGGAAATTAGCGAAAAGCAAATTGAAAGCTAAAGTGGTAAGCCGAAATAATTTTCCGGCCGCCAGCGGTCTGGCCTCTTCAGCCTCCGGGATGGCGGCTTTAACCGTGGCCGCATCAAAAGCGCTGGGATTAAATTTGTCAGAAAAAAAACTGACAATTCTTGCTCGTCTTGGATCGGGCTCTGCCTGTCGATCGATTCCCGATGGGTGGGTTGAATGGATCGAAGGAAAAGACAGCCAATCATCATTTGCCTATCCTCTTTTTCCAAAAGATTACTGGGATTTGTCAATAATAGGCGTATTGGTTGAGAGCGGTGAAAAAAGAGTGAGCACGACCGATGGTCATAAACTGGCCAATACCAGCCTTTTTTTCCAGACCCGTTTAAAAAACATCAACCAAAAGATTTATACAATCAAACGCTTAATCAAAGAGAAAAATTTTAAGGAGTTTGGATTATTACTTGAAAATGAAGCTTTGGAAATGCATGCGGTTATGTTGACTTCGACTCCGTCATTGATCTACTGGCAGCCGGCAACGATTGAAATAATGAAACTAACTCAACAACTAAGAGAAGAAGGACTTCCGGTTTATTTTACCTTCGATGCTGGACCGCACCTTTTATTGGTTTGTGAAGCGGTTAATACTGAAGAAATAGTTAAGCGGCTTAAAAAAAATAATTTAGTAAAAAAAATCATTATTAATAAACCTGCTTTTGGGACAAGATTATCTCCGACACATTTATTCTAGATATCAAGGATTTAAGGTCGGGATAGTAAAGCTGAAACAACTGGTAGAAATCTGCAAAATATTTACTGTAACAATACAGAACACACTTAGAACAACGATAACGACAATCAATCCGACAACCGCGTTGGTAATTTTTAGCTGAGCCTTGCTTAGTCGGTCTTTGTCACCGCCGGAAATAATCCATTCATAAGCACCAAGCAACATATAAATAAGCATTGCCAAGGCTGAAACAAAAATAAACAGTTGTATGCCAGCAGAAATCAATGACCCAAAAGCAGCTGTTGGTTCGCTGGGAATTGAGGATATCGGCGGTTTGATTGTTCCAAAAATGTCAGATGAGTTCATTAGGGCAAAATTTGAATTTGTAATACATAACCGATAATTTTTACTAATACGAAAGCGAAAATAACAATGACTAATCCAATAATCGATGAAGTGAATATTTTTTGAGCCTTAGCCAAGTTTTCCTGACTGCCGCCGGAAGTAATCCATTTAAATCCACCCAACAAAGCCATGACTAAAAAAATTAACGCCGCACCCAAAGTAAGCAGAGGTAAAATAACATTGATAATCGTGCCGATATTGGCAAATTTTGCCGGTTGAAAAACATTTTCGTCGATCGTAAGCGCATAAACCATAATTATTTAGAGTCTAATAAAAATGACTTATTAAGTCAATAGAGTTATAATATGTTATTAATCCAATATTTTATGGATAAATTACCTAACCATGTTGCAATCGTTCCCGACGGAAATCGACGTTGGGCTAAAAAACACGGTTTGCCGACTTTTGAAGGTCACCGGCGTGGTTATCAACGGGGAATTGAGATCGGAAGAAGAGCAAGAGCAATGGGAATTAAAGTGATGACTTTTTGGGCATTTTCAACGGAAAACTGGGGAAGACAAAAGGAAGAAATAGAATATTTGATGAAAATTTATAACACGATAATCGACCAGTACTTAAAAGATGCTTTAAAAGATGAAATCAGAATTATTCATATTGGTCGAAAAGACAGAATTAATTTGACCTTAAGAAAAAAACTTAGTGACGCCGAAGAAAAAACAAAGATCTTTGATAAATATTACCTAGCCATTGCCTTGGACTATGGTGGGAGAGACGAGGTGTTGCGCGCAGCGCAACAAATTCAAAGCTCCTACCTGCCGGCAGGCATGGCAAAAATCAAAGCTCAAAGTTTGACAGAAGAAGTATTTAATAATTTTTTAGATACAAAGGATTTGCCTTTCCCCAATCCAGATTTGATTATTCGACCTGGAGGAGAGAAAAGATTGTCTGGATTTTTACTTTGGCAGTCTGAATACGCGGAAATTGAGTTTGTCGATAAATATTTTCCCGATTTTACTGCCGATGATTTTGAAGACTGCGTCAAAGAATATATGAATCGCCAAAGAAGATTCGGAAAATAGTATAATACTTTTTATGTTTACGCCTTCTTATACGATTACGAATAAAATATTAAACAGTATCGCTAAAATTGAGGCTTCAGAAGAAGTAATCAAAAACTCGCCCCTTTTACCACTGTGGGAAAAACAGTTCAAAGAAGATGCGATCGTACGCGCCGTCCATCATGGAACTCATATAGAAGGTAATCCGCTAAAAAAAGATGAGGCAAAAGACGTATTGTTGGGCAAAGATATTATCGGCCGGCCTCGCGATATTCAAGAAGTGATTAATTACCGTAAGGTAATCGAGTTGATCGATGAAGAAGCCAAAAGAAAGATAGAAAAGATCACCGAACCATTAATTAAAAAAATCCATAGGATTATTATCCATAAGATTCTTCCGGAAGATTTATCCGGCGAATACAGAATAAAACAGGTTGTGGTGAAAAATTCCCACACAGGGGAGATTACTTTCCGACCGCCGCCGCCGATGGAAGTGCCTTATCTGATGCGTGATTTTATCTACTGGGTTAATCGCACGGAAAACGATCAAATTCATCCTGTTCTTAAAGCCGGCATTGCCCACCATGAATTGGTGCGGATTCATCCTTTTCTTGACGGAAATGGCCGGGTAGCACGGGTATTGGCAACCTTGATTTTATTTTTAGGCGGCTATGACATTCGCAGATTTTTTTCATTGGAGGAATATTACGATAAAGATGCGATTATTTATTATGACAATCTTCAAAAAGCTTCGGCAGGTGATCTTAGTTCATGGTTGGAGTATTTTTCATTCGGCGCTGCCGTAGAATTTGAAAAAATCAAAGAAAAAATCCTCCGCTTATCAAAAGACGTAAAGTTAAAACAAAAAATCGGTGGCCAGCAAATTTTTCTTAACGATCGCCAGGTGAAAATCATAGAATATATCCAAGAAATTGGTTATCTTCAAAACCGTTCTTTCCCGGATCTTTTCAACGACGTGTCTGAAGATACGGTTTTACGCGATATTCAAGAATTAACTAAGAATGGATTAATAAAAAAAATTGGCAGTACCAAAGCTGCTCGTTATGTGATGGTATGAAATTTTCCCAACTGGCTACCTACATCGAAAAAATTGAGAGCACTGGCTCCAGATTAACCATCACCAATTTACTGGCGGAACTGTTCAAAAAACTAAGTGAAGGAGAAATCGGGAATACGGTTTATCTTTTGCAAGGAAGGTTAGTTCCTCAATACGAAAATACAGAATTTGGGATGGCAGAAAAAACCGTGGTGAAAGCCGCCATTTTTGCATTAAATGTAGAGAAAAAATATTTTGACGATAAAAATAAAACCGTTGGAGATCTGGGAAGGACAGTCGAGTTTTTTAAAAAACAATATCCATCACTTGAACAAAAGGATTTTTCGATCAACGAGATATATGAAAAGCTGTTAAGGATGGCGACGTCAACAGGTAATGGTTCTCAAGAATTAAAGATTAATATCATGGCGGATATGATTAGAAGAATTGATCCGTTGTCTTCAAGATATCTAGTTAGGATTCCGCTTGGGATAATGCGCCTGGGTTTTTCTGATATGACGGTATTAGATAGCATTTCCTGGATGCTAAAAGGAGATAAAAGCCTACGGCCACTAATTGAAAAAGCTTATCATGTAAGACCGGATTTAGGATTTATTACTCAATCAGTAAAAAAAGACGGTATTAAAGGTTTGGATAAAATAACTCCCAAGTTGTTTACCCCGATTATCATGATGCGTGCGGAGAGACTTTCTTCAGGACATGAAATAATTGAAAAAATCGGTAGTTGTCTTGTTGAACCAAAATATGATGGGTTTAGACTGCAAATACACTACAAAAAAAGTTCAAAGTTTGATGATGTGAGATTGTATTCTCGAAGCTTAGAGAATGTGACTTTTATGTACCCCGACATTGTTGAAGCGGTGAAAAGAGAGGTTGATGTCGATGAAATAATCTTTGAGGGAGAAGCGATCGGTTATGACCCGAAAAATAACCGCTTTCTTCCTTTTCAGGAAACAGTACAGCGTAAACGGAAATACGGGATAGAAGAAAAAATAAAGGAAATCCCGTTAAAGTTGTTTGCATTTGAGTTGTTATATCTCAACGGAAAAAGTTATTTAGAGACCAATTTTCAAGAAAGAAGAAAGACGCTTGAGAGAGCTATTAAAATTAGCGGCGACGTCACCAAGGATAATATTTTATTGGCGCCGGAGGAGATTGTTGTGGAAGACAAAAAAATCGAGGCGCTATTCGAAGATGCAATTGGTCGGGGATTGGAAGGAATTATCGCCAAAAAACTCACCGGCATTTATCAACCAGGGGCACGCGGCTGGAACTGGATAAAATTTAAGCGGAGTTATACATCAAAGATCAATGATACGATTGATTGTTTGGTGATGGGCTATGACTTGGGACGGGGAAAACGGACCGGATTTGGAATCGGAGCATTCTTAGTCGGTGTGTATGACGAACAGAATGATCGGTTTATCACCGTGGCAAAAATTGGGACAGGACTATCGGACGAAGAGTGGAAAGAGTTACAGATCAAATCTCAAAAATTAAAAATCAAAAACAAACCTAATAATTACATCATTGATAAAATGATGGAATGCGATGTTTGGATCTCTCCGGCGATCGTGGTAGAAATAAAAGCAGACGAAATCAGTCGGTCACCGGTCCATACCGCCGAATATGCATTACGTTTCCCACGTTTGCAAAAATTTCGCGATGATAAATCACCCTACGAAACAACGACCTTGGTCGAATTGAAAAAAATGTACAAGCTGCAGCAACATTAAATCACCGATGAAGCTCTATTGTTTTTAATAAGCGAATCGGATATTCAACAAAAAAAGACAGCGGATTATATTTAGCTCGTCTGGTAGAAGATTTTACCACCAGATTATTATCATGATAAACCTTTCCGCCATTCTCGATAATATGGATAGTTAAATCAACATCTTCATGTACCAGTTTTTCGTCCAGACAAACCTTACTGGCGATTTTATTCCAAATGGCCTTGGTAATAATCATATTTGGCCCCATAATTACTTCTTGACCTTTTAATATAACTTTCATAAAGGTTGAATAAACATTGGCAAAAAGAGTCGTCGATAAACCAGCATCATAGGGGACTACCGGTCCGGTCAGACCGTCGATTTTTTTGCTGGAAAAATTTTTCTTTATCCTCTTTATCCAGTCGGGTGGAAGAATGTCATCGGCGTCGCAACGGGCCAGGATTTCAAATCGAGCCTCATTAAATCCCCGATTACGGGCAAAGATCATGCCCTGTTTTTTTTCTTTAATTATTCTTACGGGAAAATTTTTGGCAATCTCTACGGTTTTATCGCTACAATTATTATCAATCACGATAATCTCATCAGCTTTTTCCTCCTGATTCTGCAAACATTCCAGACACTTGAAGATGTATTTTTCCTCATTATGAGCGAGAATAATTGCAGACAATTTCATAAGTTAATTTTAGCAAATGATATAATAATAATGAAGCTTTATGAAAACCCTTTTTTCCATAGTGATCCCGACTTTAAATGAGCAAGTTTGTATCCCAAAGATATTAAATGACCTGAAAAATCAAAAAGAAAAGAACTTTGAAACCATCATTGTTGATGCTTCTTCAACCGATGAGACTAAAAACAAAATTCATGATTTTTCCCCGTTTCTACTGATAAAGCTTTATGAAGTTGATAAAAAAAACGTTGCGTTTTCCAGAAATTTTGGGGCAGGAAAAGCCGAGGGGGAATATTTGGTTTTTTTAGACGCTGATTCAAGAATCTCTTCCTCATTTACCAGTAAACTCAAAAAAATTATCATTAAGAAAAAAGGATTGTTCTTTCTTCCTTACATTATTCCGGATGAACGAGATTCACAGTCTAAATTTATTTTTGGCTTGGTAAATTTCCTCATCGATTTTTCCCAAAATTTAAACAAACCATTTTCTTCAGGCGGCAACATGATTATCGAAAAAAACTTTTTTAAAAAACTAAACGGATTTGACGAGAAATTATTTATGGCTGAGGATCATAATATGGTACAACGGGCGCATCAGTGGGGTGTAAAAGCAAAATTTCTGCACGAAGTGACCGTCAAATTTTCGTTGAGAAGAATGCGTAGGGAAGGACAACTGTCAATATTCTATAAATATATCGTTGCAACAATTCATGTGATCTTAAAGGGGGACATTAAAGAAAAAATCTTTGATTATAAAATGGGTGGTCAGGAATCTTACCCGATTAAAAAAAGGTTTTCTTTTATAAACGGGGGCTTTAATGATCCATTAAGGCAGGTAGGAGCTTTTTTTAAACGTTATCTAAGTTAGGGGATTGTTTGAAACTCGGCTAAAACAGGAAAATGGTCGGAATAATCTACTTCAATTCTCTCGGTTGATATCTTCTTCAGATCGCGATAAAAGATGTAATCCAGTTTAACCTCACTAATCCAAATTTTTCTGATGATCTTCGAAAACAACCAGTATAAAATTCTATAAATTGCTCCAAATTGGTCATAAGGTTTGATCGGATAACGGAGCGTGTAAAACAGATTGTCCGTCGCCTCTTTTAATTCATATTTTTTCATGATTGTCTCCAGCTTTTTTCTTTCAATGGGAAAATTGTAATCTCCGGTTAATATCACCGGTTTATTGCTGGTTCCATCAAAATTAATCATGTTTAACTGTTTGATCCTTAAGGTATTCAAACTGATTGCTGACAGATGTAGATTGAAGACGGTAATGCTTTTTTTGGTATTTTTAAAATTAAAATTAGTTTTTAAGATGGTTCTCCTTAAACCTCTGTTTTTAAACATGCGTACGACTATTTTAATGACTTCATAAAGACCGTTAATCAGATGGATCGGCTGGGAATTCTTCAGTTCAAATTTATTCGGTTTGTAATAAGTCGCCACTCCCCAGATATTACCGAATTCAATAAAACAATTGGCATAATCTGCGAGCAGATATCCGTATTTATCCAATTTTTTTAGATTTTCTTCTTTGGTATCAACTTCCTGCAGACAAACGATATCCGGTTGATATTTACTAAGGATGTCGGGAAGTCTGGAAAAAGCTTTATTGAATAGTGTATTGTAAGTCAAAAGACTGAACTTCATGGATAAAGTATAATAAAAAAATTAATTATTTACCAATTCACAATTTGTCCACAATTTTTATGTATAAAATAGGAGAGCGAAAGAGCAAGCTAATGATGTATATGTATATTATAAGATGTCTTATAGTAGTAAGCTTTTTTTCTATAGGCCTTGACAAATAGTTTTGGATCTTCTATATTAAAGATATGTTGATTAACGCCTTATCAAGAAAATCTAAATCTAATCAATCGTTTGCAAAAAAAAACTTTAGAAAAGATCTGGTAACTTTTGTCACAGGTCAATTTAAAGAATTGCTGAAGAAAAATTTGCAGGTTCCAATTAAACTGTATCAGCTTTAATTTTAGGCGCAAAAAAAATGAGCATCACTACCGCTCGTATAAGGGGACGACGAGTAGTAATGCTCATTGATCACATTAACAAATATATTTTTCATTGTCAAGATAATCGTTTAATCGACTTGATAGATCGCTCCGTTTAGTGATTTAGTTTGAAAAACAACCTTACCCAATTGAGTAAATTTATCTTTTTGAAGATGGGAGTATTTTTCTTTTTCCAATCCGGAGATAATTACGTACTTGACTCGGTATTGTCTTAGCAGCGACCGGGTTAAATTTAAATCCTCTGATTCATAGATATTGACAATATCCGGAATTCTTTTTCCCACCACATCTGGAGAACCCCGCCACAACCATTCGTGTACCCACCAACCAGCTACCGTAGGCAACCCGGTATTAGCAGAGATTCTTTCATAATCGGCGTAAGAGTCGCCCTGGGCTTCAAGGATAATCGGTTGTCCGGCGATGTGTGAATTAATAAAATCGACGATTTCTTTATCATCGGGATTAAAATCTTTTAACCATAATCCACCGTCAAGATTAGGTAATTTATCGAGCTTTCCGTAATATGACGGAATCGAAAAGGCAGGATAAATCGCCACAAAGAAGAAAAATATTATAAATACTAAATTAAAGAAAAATCGCTTCGGCCAGTCAAGAAATTTTATCTGAAAGAAAAGCGCCATCGAGGCAATTCCCATCATCATAAAAGCCTGATAACCGAGTTTAAACATTGTATTGGCGCGAAAATGCGCAGGATAAATGTCTTTAATATAAAAAAACTCGGGAATTAAAATAAGCAAGGTGCCGAAAGAAAAAAGGATAAAAAGAAAATGATTAAACTGTCTCATTGCTGCATTGCTACTTATTTTTTTAGATTGTTTTATTAATATAAAGATAATAAAACTGGTCCAAAAAAACCCCCAAAGGACAAACAACATCCACGGTGGTGATACCTGACAGTTGCCTTTTTCAAAAAGAAACGGGCCCAACCGGCCCATTTTGGTTAAAAAGTTAGCGCTGCAATTTACGCCAATTCCTGAAACAAAAGGAGAAAAACTTAGCGAGAAGGGGAGAGAATAAATAGTAAAAGAGATGATTAAGACAATGGTGTTTAAAAAGAAAGGAAGACGAAGCCCGTAAATAAACAAAAAAACAAACATTGTCAGTAAAAGATAAATAGGACCGTCAAACGCGTTAGTCATATAATGAACCGCTGCTAAAAAGCCAAGAAAAACAGTGTTTAGTATCCAGTATTCAGTATTCAGTATTGTTTTGATTCTTGATATTAAATTTTCTTTTTGATATTTAATATTTGATATTTGATATTGTCCAGATTTAGAATATATTTTTTCTTTATAGCTAATAAATAGTTTAAATAGAATTGCTATTGTTAATAGAACGAATGGTATATCAAAAACATGTCCATGGAGATCGGCGACAACATAAGAATAAGAAGGAAATTCATGGATGGTAAACGGAATAAAACGCGTTGCGTTGGGATACCAATATTTTAGAGGATTATATTGTCCCAATATCTGCCAGAAAGGAATTGGGTTATCATTCGGATAACCGCTGGTAAAAACATATATTGTATGTAAATTGCCACCCAAGTTAACCATGAAACTGCCCACTGCTCCGAAAAATACGAGCTTGCACCAATTCCCGAAATCGAGGACAAAAGACTTCTTCTTTTTAAGAAACAGATAACACATGTTAAAAACAAGAGAGAATACTTGAGTGATTCCCAGGGCGAAGATACTGGCAAGGATTAAGTTGTAGCCGATGGCAGCCTTTACTCCGGATAGTTTGATCAATAATGCTCCGACCAGATGGCCAAAATAATAATAATTTATTGGATAACCGGTCGGGTGTGTCGCATCGGCGCTTAACCACATATCAAGCGGAGGAAAATATTTTGAACGCAGTATCGAGTTCATAAAACCAAAATCCATAAATTTCTCTAGGCCTCGGATTGACGGTTCCTGACCGCGGACATATGCCCAAAAAAGCAGGGAAAATAAAAACAATATTTCTTCGATGAAGATGAGCAAAAGAGAATAGTCAGTTGACGGATTTTTCAGTTTTTTATTACGTATTGTCTTCAGAAAGATTATGTTTATCAATAAGAAAAGTCCGGTTACTAAAATTAAATTTAACTGGGTAAATGCGATAATTTTTGCTGTTCCCAGAATGAAAACAGCATAGGTCAATAAAAGAATTGCCAGCGCTTTGGAAAAGGGATAGCCAAAATCATAAAATATTTTTCCGAAGATTTTCTTTGTAATTGGAATAAAAACAACCCCTAAAAGAAACAGTATTAAATACCAAAATATACTTATAAGAAGCCAATTCATATCAGATTATTATATAATAGAAAACTAGACGATAAAAACAATTTAATTATGGATTCCAAATATCAGCCGCTGTCAACTGAGGAAAAAATATATCAGCATTGGGAAAAAAACGGATATTTTAATGCCAGGATTAATAAAGATAAAAAGCCTTTTTCCATTATTTTGCCTCCCCCAAATGCCAATGCCGATCTACACATGGGTCATGCGATGTATGTCTATGAAGATATTATGATTCGTTTTCATAAATTAATCGGTCATGAGGTGCTGTGGTTGCCCGGAGCGGACCACGCCGGAATCGAAACGCAGTTTGTTTACGAAAAACACTTAGCCAAACAGGGAAAAAGCCGTTTTGATTTTGAGCGGGAAATACTTTTTAAAGATATCTGGAATTTTGTCGAACTCAATCGAGGAAACATGGAAAAACAATTACGAAGGCTAGGATTTGCCTTGGACTGGTCGAAACAAAAATACACCATGGACCCCGAAATCATCAAAATAGTTTATGAAACTTTTGAGAAGCTATTTAAGGCAAATTTGGTCTATCGGGCAAAAAAATTGGTTAATTACTGTACTTATTGCGGTACTTCATTTTCAGATTTGGAAGTTGTTTATAAAGAAAGAATTGACCCGCTTTATTATATGAAGTATGGTCCGTTTACTTTGGCGACGGTGCGACCGGAGACAAAATTCGGCGATACTGCGGTTGCTGTTCATCCCAATGACAAGAGATATAAGGAATGGATTGGTAAAGAAATTGAAATTGATGGATTAATCGGCAAATTCAAAATAAAGGTCGTGGCCGATACTGCGGTTGATCCCAAATTCGGAACAGGTGTTGTCAAGGTGACTCCGGCGCATGACTTTAATGATTATGAAATTTCCTTACGTCACAATCTACCAATGAAACAGGTAATTGATTTTGATGGTCGATTAAATGAATTGACTGGGAGATTTATGGGGATGAAAGTGAAAGCGGCCCGGGAGCAAGTGGTTAATGACCTTAAAAATAAAGGTTGGATTGTTAAAATTCAGGAAGATTATACGCACAGAGTCGGGACCTGCTACCGTTGCGGCAGAATCCTTGAGCCATTACCCAAAGAACAATGGTTTATTAAAACAGCTCCTTTGAAAAAGAAAGCAATAGAATTAATAAAATCCCGGGAAATTAATATTTATCCGAAACGGTTTAAGAAAATCCTAATTCAAATTCTGGATAATTTTTATGATTGGAATATTTCCAGGCAGATTGTTTGGGGGATAAGAATTCCGGCATATCGCTGCCAGAAAGAAAATAAATGGTTTGTGAGCCATGTTCCACCGCTTCGGTGTAACATCTGCGGCGGGAAAGATTTTAAACAGGATGAAGATACGTTCGACACTTGGTTTTCTTCGGCTCAATGGCCGTTCGCTACGCTCAAAGCTCAAAATTCAAAGTTCTTCAATTATTTTTATCCGACGTCAGTAATGGAAACCGGTTATGATATTTTTCGAGCTTGGGTTTCCAGGATGATCATGATCGGTTATTTTGCCACAAATAAAGTTCCATTCAAAAATGTTTTCGGGCACGGGATGGTCCGCGACCGGAAAGGCCAGAAAATGAGCAAAAGCAAAGGGAACGTGATTAACCCTATGGTCATGGTGGATAAATACGGCGCCGATGCTTTGAGAATGGCACTAATTTTTGAAGTAAAAGAAGGAGGAGACATGTCTTTTACAGAAGAAAAAATAATCGGGATGAGAAATTTCATTAATAAAATATGGAATATTGGTCGATTCATTGATATGAATCGACAAGTTAAAAGTCAAAAGTTAAAAGTCAAAAACAAAAGTGAAAAGTTAAAAGTTATTCAAGAATTAAAAAAAGAATTTGCGAAAGAGAAAAAAGAATATTTTAAGTACATGAAAAACTATCGTTTTTCGATGGCGTTGGGGTTGATCTATGAATTTTTATGGCATCGCTACGCCGATTATTATATTGAACAGTTGAAGAGTGAGTTGCAAGATGGTAATATAGAAGCTTTGGAATTATTAAAAACGGTATATTTTGAGAACCTGACAATGCTGCATCCGTTTGCGCCGTTCGTCACCGAGGCAATTTATCAGGTTTTCTTCGGCGAAAAGAATTCTATACTAAATACACAATTCAAATAATTATTAATTTTAAATTCAAAAATGAAACGCACTTGGCAACCAAAGAAGAAAAAAAGAATGAGAAAACACGGATTTTTAAAACGCATGGCCTCACGCGGAGGCAGAAAAGTGATCAGAAGAAGGATCTTAAAAGGAAGAAAGAAATTAACGGTTTAAAATCATTATGATCGGACAATTTTTTAATACTGTATTTGCACAGCCGATATTAAATATCTTATTGGGTTTATATAAGGCGTTTTCTATAATAAAATTACCGGGAGCATTTGGATTTTCCATCGTTGGCTTGGTTGTTTTGGTGCGGTTACTGCTTCATCCTCTTTTTAAGCAACAACTGGAAACCGCAAAAAAAATGCAGGAAATAAAACCTCACTTGGATCATTTGTCAAAAAAACACAGCAAAGACCCGAAACGCCTGCAACAGGAACAGTTGAAGCTGTATCAACAGGCAGGAATTAATCCCGCCTCCGGATGTCTGTTTATGATCATCCAAATTCCGGTATTTTTCGCCTTATACAATACCCTATCTTCATTTTTATTGAGTAAAGACATGGCTAAAGTATTGATAAAAATCAATAAAGAGATCTATCTGTCTTTTTTAAAAATCGAAGGAACGATCAACCCTTGGTTTTTTGGTTTTAATCTGGCTTTGTCACCGGCCAAAGCTGGTCAATGGTATTATTTTTTTATCCCGGTAATCACCGCTGCTCTCCAGTATTGGCAGGCCCAGGTATCGATGCCGGCTCAATCTGCGGTACCTGTTAAGGTTGAAGAGAAAAATAATAAAAATATTACCGACAAAAAACAGGATAGCACCGACGATTTTCAAAAAGCAATGGGTATGCAAATGAAATATATTTTACCGATAATGATCGGCTGGTTTTCTTATACGTTACCGGTGGGTTTATCGCTTTATTGGAATATTTTTTCGATATTTAGTATTATTCAGTACCGACAAATGCAAGTTAAAAGTCAAAATCCAAAAGTTAAAAGCACAAATTAAAATTCAAAAGTTTTTAATACTTTTTACTTTTGAATTGTGTTTTTGACTTTTCACTTTTAATTTTTAACTTTATAATTTAATTTTTATAATATGGATAAAATTGATGTAATAAAAACTGAGACAGAAGAATTACTTAATAAGATGATTGATAAATTTGAAGTTGAGGTAACGGCAGAAGAAGAAATTTTTCAGGTAATTATTAAAGCCAAGGATGAAGCGCCAACCGTGATTGGGCGTCATGGAGAAACGATTCGTGCCATCCAGAAGATCCTCGAAGTGATGTTTTATAAAAAGTTTGGAGCACCAATTAAACTGTTGGTTAATGTAAACGATTATCGGGAAAAACAAAAGGAAAAATTGGAAGCGATGGCCGCCGAGCTGGCAGTTAAAACCCAAGAATCAAAAACACCGACTTATCTAAATAACATGTCTTCATATGAACGTCGAGTAATTCATGAATATATTACAAGCAATTATCCCGACTTAAGTTCCTATTCGATCGGGGAGGGACGGGACCGGCGACTTGTGATAGACTTAAAAGAGAATGAACCAACCGAAAAAACCAACAAAGAATAATCTTTTCCTGATAATCTTTCTGCCGTTTATCTTGGTTTTCGACCTGTTTTATTATTGGATTAACCGTTCCAGTTGCTTAAACTGCGGTAGTTTTGTCGAGTTCCTCACAACGTCATCTTTATCGATATTTTTGGTAGGCGGATTTTTATCCCGTTTTAAAAAGCCCAAAAAATGAATATCTGCTTTAGGCGTATAAGAAAAATTATTCTTTCATTACTTTCCAAACCGCATATTTTGTAGCCGATCGTCTATCGACAACAGAGGATCGATCAGGTATCTTTACTCCATTTAAGGCTATGAAGGGCAATTTTTTTTATAACCGCTTGGGAGAAAGAGTCATTAGTGAAAGAGAAAAAAAGAGCCTTTCACAAGAAAAATTGGGGGAAATCTCCGACGTTGACCGTACTTACATTGCCCGGATTGAAGAAGGAAAAGTCAATCCGAGCATCATGGTTCTCTACAAAATTGCAAAGGCGCTTAAGATGAAGTTGAGCCAACTACTGAAGGGAGTATGAGATTATTAAAGTTAAAAATCAAAATCTAAAAGTCAAAAGCACAAGTTAATAGTTAAAAGTTAAAAAATGAAAGAATATTCAATTGATTTAAAAACTCGTTGCTATCAATTAGGATTAAAACTAATCACGCTAGTTGATAATTTGCCTAAAGAACGAAGTTGTTGGATTATTGGTGATCAACTGCTAAGGAGCGGCATGAGTATTGGCGCTAATTTGGTTGAAGCAACTGGAGCCGGATCAAAAATTGAATTTAAGAAATTCCATGAAATTGCTCTAAAATCAGCTAATGAGTCTAAGTATTGGTTAGGTTTGTTAAAAGACACTCATAAGGTTAATCAAGACAAGCTTATTCCGATCTTAGATGAAGTGGTTGAAATTAGTAATATGATTGCCAAGGGCATATTAAGAATGAAAGGAAAACTTTAAACTACTAACTTGTGTTTTTGACTTTACACTTTTGGCTTTTGTCTTTAAAAAGAGCTTCGTATAGCTCTTTTTATGGTATAATTCAAGATGTATAGCTTAAAAATGGTGAAAATCCGTTTCCGGCTATTTTTCTGCCTTCCTCCTCCTTGTTTCCATACTAAAAATCTGATAAAGTTGATTTATAAATTAAGTAGCGAATAATGAAAAAACTAAAAGCAAAAGTCTATATTGACGGAGCAAATATGTTTTATACACAAAGATTGATTGGTTCTTTAATTGACTGGAAAAAAACAAAAAAGTTATTAAATAATAAATTTGAAGTTTTAGAGTTAAGATATTATACGGGAATAAAAGAAAATGATGAAAAAATGAAGAAATATCTTTCTTATTTAAGAGATATTCAAATTAAAACAATCACAAAGCCCTTAAAAATTATTAAAAACAAGGAAAACCAAATTATTCATAAATCAAATTGTGATGTAGAAATGGTGGTTGATATTATGGCCGATCTTAATAATTTTGACTTGTTAGTTCTTTTTTCAGGAGATTCTGACTTTGCTTATTTGGTAAAAATTCTCAACAAGCAGTATCAAAAGTTGATTTATGTATTTTCTTCCAGAAAGACAATTTCCTGGGAGATAAAATTGGCGGTAAACAAGTATTGGTTTATTGAAGACACAAAAGAAATTTTAAAAAAACCCCCGCCGAAGCGGGGTACTGTAAAACAGTAATTAGTATATTAAATTATTTATAAATTGTCAATAGAAAAAATATTAAAATTTGGCACAGTTGATTTATAAATTAACTGAAAAATATGACAGAAGCTAATGGCAACACAACAAGAGGTGGGAGTGAACAAGTAATCATTGAAGTGATGAAAACGGCCATTCGCAATGCACTCTCTGCAAAAAATACCAATGAAGCTATCAACAGAGTAAATGAAATTAAGGATGAAAGCAATCAGGTAAAAAAAGAATTAGATAATCAAGTAGAGCAAGATCCAAATTCTGTTCCAAAAGATATACCGGGTAAAGTCGGCGATGAAGACAGTTTAAAACATAAAGCGACTAAAACCAAAATAACTGTTCAAGAAGTAATGAAAACCTATCGAGAAGAAAAATTAATTCCACCGAGTGTCGGAAGAATTGGGACGGAGATGATCAAAAATTTGGCAAATAAAATAGATCAATCTTTTATTACAGAACAAACATCCCCATATCTTTATCAAATCATTAATAAAGCATTAAATGGGCAGATAAAAAATGTTGACGACTTATCACAAATTTTTCGTCAGATGGATTATCTGATTGCTTATAATCCTACTTTATATCAAAAAATACATGAGTCGCTTGTTGAAACCGCTCTGTCCGAAGGTAGTTCTCAGTCGGAGATCGATCAAAAATTTAATATGAAAGAAAACAGCTTGGTGCAAAAAATTCAAAGAAATGCGTCGGGTAATCGAATGGCTCCGTCCGCGGAAGATTGGGACAAATATGAACAGATCCACAAACAGATTAACAAAGCCTTATCAAAGGCGTTTGAAAATGAAAAAGTTGGCGGAGACGATCGCTATAAAGTATTGAGATTTCTTTTTGGCGACAACAGCTTAAATGAAGGCGAAATGTTGGCCATTTTCAATAAACTAGGATTGCCAAACAGTAGAGAAATGATCACAAACTACAATAGCCTGCGTAAACAGTTATTCGAAAACGGTTTAAACCTCGAATTTATTAAGCAGTATATGCCACAATTTTCCCGCTATATTGATCAAGCACAAAGCGAATTTAAACTAGATAGTTTACTTAAAAATGGATTTGTTACAAAAAATGAAAAAGACGGCAGTTTGGAATTCAAAAGAAAAGACCGACTGCGTTTTCAAGATCTGATTCAGGAATACTATTATTATGCTTTGGAAAAGGTCCATGATGACAAATCAAAGTTATTTCAGGAAAGCTCCGGTCAATCGATGGAATATCAATATTATTTTGGCGCTATCAGACAAATTATCAGTAATGCTTGTGATCAACTCAAAAAATATCATTTCCAAGATAATAACGAAATTCAAGAGTTCCTAACAGATAAATCGTCAAGGTACCAGGCAAGCATTATGACTTTTGCCAGGACCTTTCACGATCTTCCATTATATGCCAGAAATGTTGAGAGCTTTGAAAAATGGCCGGAGTTTTTAGGCTATCTCTTCCCCTCCGAGCTAGCAGAAGTCTTTGATGAAAACGATAGATTTATGCAGACCGCGAGGGAAACAATAACCCAGTATACCAGAATGAAAATAGTGCAAAACGGCAATAAAGTTCCCGCGGATTTAATATCAGGAGAATATAAAACCCAGGGAGTAAGATGGAGCTTAAAATTTGAGGAAGATATTAAAAACATGTTAAAGTCAAGAGCTGGAAAGTTGGGAATTGATTTGAGCGGTAGAAATGAATGGAAACTTCGACGGGCATTAACTTATGCACCAGGAATTGGGATTGCCAACCTTGTCGATTACGAAACAATGTCAACGGCTGATCCTAATACGCCAGCCAACTTCAAAGGAGTTCCACCGCTTTTGTCGGCGATCTCTGCAAAATTTAACTGGGGTTTGGGAAGAGGTGATCCTGTCGCGGGAGTTTTTTCAAAATATCTTCTGGGAATGCCGGTGACAATGTTTCCCGAAGACAGAGGATTTATCCCTCGTCTGTTTCATAAAAGAAAATGGGTCCCGAAAGCATTTGCTAATATGATAGATAGTCAGGTTAAAGAATATACAGATCTGATACTTACCGATTTATTTGATAGGGGGAGCACATATCAGGAGTTATTAAGCATGGTCAATATAGCAACCAGTCTTATTAGCCGGCATGGTTGGCGGATGAATCCGATTAGAGACGAATTAAAAGGGACTTTTAAAGAGGAAAAACCAGGAATGGATTTTGAGCATGCTTGGGATCAGTGGACAGCTAAGGATTGGAAAGAGATATTTGATTTAAGTTTACGAGACTATGGGAATGCTTCATTATGGTGGTTTGTTAACAGTAATCTAGAAAGACTGGACACAGAAATGAAGAGATTATTGGTTGATCAAGAAAAAACGGGTAGGGATAAAGCATTTGAAGAATGGAATGAGTTTTCATCAGGGAAAAGAGCGTTAGAAAAAATAATGTTTGATGGAGATAAAAAACATAGTTTCTTAGAGGTAAGGCAACTGCGTCTTTATCAACTAAGAGGTGAATCATTTTACCGTTATATGAGGCGAAATCCGGGAGATTTTCTTCTATTGCTTTCTCAGACTGTCCCGGAATTGGCGAACGCTAATATTAATATTGAAGACCTAGCAAGAAGAGGAATTACTTTGAATGAGAACGAAATAAGAATTCTAAATTCTGACATTTTTGTTGACGATAGTGAAATAAAATCATATGAAACCGCGCTAAAAAAAATCGGGAAGACCGACCTTGAGATAAGACAGATTATATCCCGGCGTGAAAGGGTAAAAAATAGTTGGCAAGAGGAATTTGCTACCTTGAGGAATGTTAGACGATGGCTGATTGAAAATTCAAAGACTCAAAAATCCGTTAAAGATTTCATTACCTTCTTTACAGAAGGGGCCAGTGTCGCTTTTGCAAGAATGATGAGTGAAAATGATAAATACAAACAGAGAATTGAAAACGCAGAAACTGAAGATGAGAAAAAAACTTTAAAAGCAGAATATGCAAAAAAATTCCGTCTATATTTGAAAAAAGAAGATTTTTTCAGTAGAGAGACTGGCGAAGAAAAGGAAAAACAGTTGGCAAGAATGGTTTTTGATGAAGGAGGATTGTTTAATCTTTTAACCGGTCAAAATTACGATAACCTTGGCGACGAAAAAGACTTTGGCTATTTAGAGAATTTCGGCGACTATAATAAATTAGGCAAAAAAACCGCTTTCTTTTACATGGCTCAAGGATGGACTTTAAAAGAAGGGGATATTAATCCTTTTTCTTCTGATTTCAATCATTTTGCCGTTTATAAACATCTTGGTGAAGTAGGCGAAGATGTTGTAAAAAGATACCTTGGTGATGCAAACGCCGTTAAAAAAATGGTTGAAGGGGTATCTAAATTAGACGTAATGTTGGCGGAGATCGCCACAGGTCAAATAAAACTGGACGAGCTGTACAAATTACATATGACGATGTATTCGACACTCAAGGGAATCATTAGTGATGAATATGCTATCAGGGCAAACTATATTCTAGCTCAAATAGTCACACAGTTTTTCTGGGAACATAGTTTAACTCGTAATGCTTCTTTAAAGTATTTAGGTGCGGGTTTATTAACTAGATTGTTTGTCGGTACAAAGATCTCTTTGTCTAAGATACTTACCGGTAACAGACACGCCTATTCAATGGATGAGAACGCGGCTCGGGACTATTTTCGACATTTGGCATACGATCTTCATGTGCTTCCGCATGAAGGAGCATGGTCCAATGAACAACTGGAGTTGGCTTTTGATTCCAAGCAAGATACATTTATTTTTGGTGACGTACTTCCATCAGTTATGTGGTTGTTGTTGCTCTATTTGATTTGGACTTATGCAAAAAAGGCCTTAGAGGAATCACAAGGAAAAAAGAAATAATTCAATTGAATTTTTTTTATTATTGATGATAATTAATTTATGAAGAAGTTTTTGTATAGTTTTGTTGCTTTCTTTACTTTGGCTTTTTTATTTTTTTTTGTTTTTAAAACGATTCTCGTTGCCCAAACTCCGACTATCAGTCCAGCGGCCTCAGATGGCGTGTCGAGTCAGTTTGAACAACTTACCGATACAAGTGATTGTGGTGAATTGGGGCAGCAATGTTGCGACACGACTAAATTGGAAATTCCGCAAGCAAAGATTATTTCCTTACCCGCGCCTTTTGATATTATTAGTAGTCCTTTAAATAGCGTTGTTAATTTTTTCGAGCAAAACATAGCCAAGCCGATCGTAGTTGGATTGAGGGGTTTTATATATAAAACGCTTGAAGTAGGTAACACTTACTGTAAGGAAGGAGTTGAACCATCTGATTTGTCCGATCCCTCAAGCTGTTTTTGCATTACTGATGCCATAGAGAATATTTCTCGATTGTGTAGCCTTGTTGGATCGACAGAGAAAACAAGCTGTATTTCATGCGTGACGACCGGTAAGGGGATTTGGACAGCGATCGGCTGCGTCCAATCAGATTTAGGAGTGTTTATCAGCCAAAAACTTTTAGGATGGGGAGTGGGCTTGGCAGGAACGATTGCCTTATTATGTATTATTTATTCAGCTTTCCAATTGCAAACTTCAAGAGGTAATCCAGAAAAAATCAAGAAAGCCCAAGAGATGTTGACTTCTTGTATTATGGGCTTAATGTTAGTTATCTTTTCTGTTTTTATTCTTCGTTTTATTGGATTAGATATTTTAAAGATTCCTGGGCTTAGGTAAATAACAAGATTAATGTTTATTTAATTAGGATTTCTTTCGCTCCATAAATTCACCCATAGCTCTTTCAAGAGATGTCTGCATTGTTGGGGCAATAAATCTGCTCATAAAACTACCTTCTTTACTTGCTTGTTTTTGTAACCAAATACCAAGTCCGGGCATCTGAGTCAATGAAGTAAATAGTCCTACTCCACCTTGGACTCCACCCCAAGCAGCGGTCGCACCGCCAAAGAATGTGCCAAGACCAAAGTTAAAGGGCATACCCTTAGCACCCAAGAGTTCTTTCATCATTTTTATCAGATCCGGGATCATAAGATACATTCCCAGTCCAATTAAGATAATCATTGCTTGTTGATTGGCAGGTCCTATAAAGGGCGGAGCCCAAAACTGATTGACTCCTACCTGAGCATTAATTTTAATTATGATATCGCTAACCAGGATAATCAAAACCACAAAAGGGAAAGTTAAGAGATTGGCAAAAAGATTTTTAAACCACCAAGCGAAGGGACTTTTTCCAGGAATTGCTTCAAAAAGCAAGATTATCGGCGCAAAAAAAATCAAAAGAAGAATTTGTATATATGTAGTAATTAAAAGAAAAAATATTCTGAAAAAAAGAAAAATAATTGTTAGACCAACAAGCAGACTTATTACAAACGGAAGGGCAAAAGGCATCAAGATAAAAACTGTTACAAAATAAATAAGAAATTGCACTATATTTGGTAAAGCGCCTATATTTATACCAAAAGTAGCAGCCTGAATTCCAATATCTTTTAACGAACTAATTGGATCTTCAATATGCATATCTTTATATATCCATTGAGCTAAACCAAAAGCAGCTAAATACCCACCAATTACTTTTAATGGAATCCTGATTGCCGAGGGTAGAGTCGATAACAAATAATTACCAGTGTTTATAAGATTAAATGATCCCTGTGCGGGGAAAAGCTTGCCCGGTCCGGCTGCAGCATAATCGTTAATTAAGTTAAAAACATTACTTGGGGTGTAAGGATCAATGTTAACAGTGCTTAAAGTTGAAATTACTATTAGGATAATAATATACATGATGTCGATTAAAAATCCGGCGATTGCATAAGAAAAAGTAATTAATAATAGTGTAATGACTATTTTTGGAAGCGCACTTTCTACCGAGATTACTGTCTGAGGATTAATCTTCATTCGGAACATAACCATAAATCCTATGGAAATTAGTATCAAAACAAGAATAATAAAAGAAAGATCTCTAAAAACCGTCCAGATTTTAATAAAAGGCTTTATCGCGGCAAAACCAATGCCTTCGGCAGCATAGGTTTTCGGGACAAAACCGGCGTTTTGCAAACCGGAGTAAGCCCAATAGATACCAGAAGCAGGAGTATTTACATAAGGAAGGGTAATTAGATTACTCATAAATCCTAAAAGACTGCGATTGGAGTTTTGATCGCCATCTTTTGGATTATTTGTACAGGCTTCACCGATAAAACCACAAGTTATCCCTCTATATAGAGCGATAGAAAGTTTTCCTTCTTTAGTCGAATTTAAATCTTTATCGTTAATCAGTTTATATATTTCATTTCTATTCATCTGGACCGGATCATAAGCGATTTTCGGTTTATCTTTAGATATAAAATAAGAAAAAATAATAATGACAACAAAATAAACAAGAACCACAAAAAAAATTTTTTTACCGACATTAATAACTTTTTTAAGCAAAGAAAAAATATTAAAAGGCATAATTGATTGTAACTAAAAACAACAAATAAAGTCAATGATAGTACTTCATACAAATGATGCGAATTTTAATGCAAATGATACGAATTATGCTAATATGATTTTTATGGGGAGAATAATCTATCCCGACCTCTGTTTTAAGATAAACGGCATTCTTTTTAAAACTCATAACCAGTTAGGAAAATATTGTAGTGAAAAACAGTATTGTGATTTAATAGAAAAGCTGTTTAAAGAACAATCATTACTATATGAACGGGAGAAAATTCTACCTCCAATATTTGAAGGTGAAAGAGAAGGAAGAAATAAAGCAGATTTTCTTATAGAAAACAAAGTAATCTTGGAGGTAAAGTCAAAAAGAATAATTACAAAAGATGACTACTATCAAGTTAGAAAATATTTATCGGTTCTGAATAAAAAATTAGGCATTCTTGTTAATTTTCGATCGGCTTTTCTTTACCCAAAGCGAGTTTTAAATTCAGAGGCTAACGAATAACCATTTGCATAATTCGCAGCATTAGCATTTATTTAATATTCGTATTATTTAAAAGTAAATCGATCTTCGGGTATTGCCGTGTAGTTTGCTTTTAGCCAGTTGGTAAAGTTAGTTTTGGCATCAGTTTTCGGTTCTTTGAGCGTGACTACGAATTTATCTTCGGCATAATTGAAGGTAATCGTAAAAAAGGGATTAGATAGAGGAAGTTTTGATTTCAGACTCTGTTTTTGGGTTGCTAAATCAAGAACTTCTTTTGGAAGTTGTTCTTCCAGTGCCCCGGTTCGAGTGGCAGCCGGAATTTCCGTCGGTGGAATTGTCGTCCGGACTTCAATTGTTGTCGGTGTCGGTTGAAACCCATCACCAGTATCTGACGATGGAGGATTGTTTTTAATTCGCTGCAGTGTAAAAACAAGCAAAGACAATATTATTGTTACTGCGAATAAAACGCCGATGAAAATGTAAATATTTTGTTTGGACATATTTTAATTCTAATCCAAAAGTTAACAGTTAAAAGTCAAAAGCACAAATCAAAAGTAAAAAGCATTAAAACTTTTAAATTCAAACTTGTGTTTTTGGCTTTTAGCTTTTGAGTTTTAACTTTATTTCTTGACTCCAAACGCCACGCGGTATTTGGGAAACGGATAACGGGATTTTTCATTGTATGGCGGTTGTTGTAGCCGGCCGTAATACGGGTCATAAGCCCAGGTGTCATTATTGGCAGAGACATCAGTGATCCAGAAAAAATGACCGCAACCACTGTCGCAGTAATTGGCGAGGGCGAAGATTGTCCAACCGGTATCAATATAGTTTTTTAAATCACTTGCGACCTGATCAATCGTTTCCGAACTGTAAATAAGATAGTCGGTGGTTTTTATACCGTATGAAGTTAGAGCGTTTTTGGCATCGGTATAACCAGAGCCGGAACATCCCAGATAATAGCCTTTTTTTTGATAAAGATCGACCATCGTTTGCGGGTTAACAGATTTATCGGCATAAGAAGCGACAATCATCGAGACGGTCGTCGGTCCGCAACCGGCTTGACAAACAGTGCAACCTGAGGGAAGCGGATAGTTGTCATAACTGCCGCCGCACTGAGCATAATAAACTTTATCGCCGCTGGCTTTTGGGGCAATCGTCGGAGTATTATCTTTTTTCTTGCTCGTTGAAGTCGGTGTTGGTGTTAATTTCTTTTTTTTGGGTTTTTTCTTGGGTTTTTTTGATGGTGTCGGTGTCGGTTTTCGACCAGCACCAAGCTCTGACGGCGAAGTAGCGGTTGTTGACTGTCCTGTGTTGCTTGCGAAATTGGATAGAATTGATAAAAGATCTATCAAAACCTGAGTATTATTTTCCGTATTTGATATTATTGAGGAGTTTTCAACCTGGCTATCATCAATAAAATAGATCTCTTCATTATTTTTAATACCAGTTAAATTGTTGTTTGCAAGCCACTGATCGATTTTTTGACTTGCCTGAGGGGTTTTTTCCGTAGCAATCACCATGTCATATTCCTCGTCATACTCGATCCTAAAGTCATCATTTTCATAAGGAAGTTTTTGTTGAATCACCGGCTCGACGGTAGTCGCAATAGAAGGATCGACGGAATAATCAGTGCTTGAAGTATTAACGGTTTTTGTTTGCGATTGAGTCGGAGCTTTCGTTTTAAAAAGAAGCGGTAGAAAAATTGTGATAAGGATTACGATAATCAGTGCCGCAACCAGGGGAATGATGATTTTTTTATTCATTATTTGATTTGATTACACCAGTCTCGTTTGACAAATTTAGAAAATTCATTAATAATAAACCTATGGCTGGTATTTTTGATTTTATAAAAAAAACTCCTGATAAGTCAACGAGTAATCCTGTTGGAGTTCCACAAACACCTGTGTCACAAGCACCAACTCAGACTCCACCAATAACCGTTACGTCTCCAACGGTACAAAATCCCAGTGTCGGGGGGCCTGCCGGGACTTTCCCTCCCGCCAGTGCTCAATCTGGTTCAGATGCTCAGCCTGGTAGCACGAAAGTACAAAATAACATTTCATCACCACCAAAAGTTCCGGAGTTAACAAATTTGCGCGCTGTCGGGACCCCTTCCAATCCCAGCACCCCCGGACCAAATCAATCAATTCCACCAGTAAAATCTCCTGCACAAGACAAAAAAGAAGAGCTGGATCTGATGACGCATTTAACTCAAAGATCAAATAGGGTATTTTTATCATCCCAGACCAAAGCCAAAGAGCTCAAGGCCCAGTTTATTGACAGCGAACACATTTTACACGGATTATTGGCGGACAATGAAATTTACAATTTATTAGTTGAAGTGAAAGTGCCGCCGCAGACAGTTGAAGAAGAACTGGCGAAGATTTACCCCACTTCGTCCCGACAAAAAATAGAGACTACGTTAGGGGCAAGTCAAATCGGTCCAGAACTATCTCCGCGAGTAAAAAGAATTTTGGATAATTCATTAGTTATTGCCCGTAAACTCGGTTTTGAGTTTATTTCTCCCGAACATTTATTGTTGGCATTATTCGAAGAAGGAGAGGGCGCAGGAGCTAGGATATTAGCCAAACTCAATTTACCCAAAGAGGCATTAAACAAAAAAATCATCGGAAAAAAAGAAGGCTTGGAAGGTGAGCAAAAAGAAGCAGCCAAGAAAAAAAACGTATTGCAGGAATATACAATTGATCTAACCGCCAAAGCCGGGCAGGGATTGTTGGATCCGGTGGTCGAGCGTTCTGAAGTGATTGAGCGGGTGATTCATATTCTGTCCCGCCGGACAAAGAATAACCCGGCATTAGTTGGTGAAGCTGGCGTCGGAAAAACCGCCGTTGTCGAAGGATTAGCACAAAAAATATATTCCAAACAGGTGCCGGAGCCATTACTCGATAAAAAAATTCTTCAGCTCGATCTGATGAGTTTACTTGCCGGAGCATCACACCGAGGTGAGTTTGAAGAAAGAATGAAAAATTTAATCGAAGAAGTTCAAGCGAGCAAAGGTAAGGTGATACTTTTCATAGATGAGTTTCATAATATTGTTGGTGCCGGTTCGTCCGGCGAGGGATCACTTGATGCTTCAAACTTTCTCAAACCCGCGCTTGCTCGAGGAGAAGTACAGTTAATCGGCGCAACCACTTTGACAGAATATCGCAAATACGTAGAAAAAGATCCGGCGCTTGAACGGCGATTTCAACCGGTGCTTGTTCCCGAACCGACGGTCGAACAGGCGGTAAAAATGCTGAAAGTCATTAAAGATAAGTATGAAGCATTTCACCGGGTAAAAATTCCCGATGACGTGGTCGAAGCGGCAGTTAAATACTCCAAACGTTATGTGGGGGATCGGTTTTTACCGGATAAAGCCGTCGATCTGATTGATGAAGCGGCATCGGCTGTGCGTTTACCGATGATTTCACTACCCGAAGAAATTCGATCACTTGAAGAGAGGGTAACGCAATTAACCCAAGAACTAAAAGAAGGAGAAAAAATCGGCGATAAAGTTAAAGCGAGAATTCTCCGATCAAAAATCGATGATATTCAATCGCAGTTAAAAGAGAAAAAAGACCAGTATATTTTGAAAAAAGGACAGACGACAACCGCTGTCAGTGAAGAGATTATCAAAGATATTGTTTCCCGCTGGACAGGAATTCCGGTTTCTAAAATTACTTCAACCGAGGTCTCACGTCTGGCTAATCTTGAAAACATCATGCACGAACGGTTGATCAATCAGGAAGTAGCGGTTACGGCAGTTGCCCAGGCAGTCCGTCGCGGCCGGGCCGGTCTGAAATCACAGGCACGGCCGATCGGCAGCTTTGTCTTTTTGGGTCCGACAGGCGTTGGTAAAACCGAGTTAGCCAAAACTCTTGCCGATATACTTTTTGGACAGGAAGAAGCTATGATCCGCTTTGACATGACTGAATACATGGAAAAACACGAAGTTGCCAAATTACTAGGGGCTCCTCCAGGATATGTTGGTTATGAAGAAGGTGGGAAATTAACCGAAGCCGTCAGACGCAAGCCGTATTCTGTCGTCCTTTTTGACGAAGTGGAAAAAGCTCACCCCGATATTTTTAATATATTATTACAGATTCTCGATGATGGACGGTTAACGGACAACAAAGGACATACGATTTCTTTTAAAAACACAGTTGTTATTTGTACTTCAAATATCGGAACAAAAGTTATTCAAGATGAAATATTGAAAAGCGGTAAGACGGAAATCGAAGAACCACCGGTGTTATCAACGTATACTTTTTCACCCAGAGGAAGAGAAATTCTGACGATTAACAACAAATATTTCGAGCGGGACGGTAAAACCGATACCACTGCAACAACCTGGAAGGAAGGAATGCTCTTGGATTATTTTTCCGGCCAGGAAATTGAAGCGGCCCCGGTTGATCCGGCCAATCCCGATAAATCAGAGAAACGCGAATTTCCGATTCATGGTTTTGATACCCACACTATTTCTTCAAAAGGAGTTGAGATGATTACCAAAGGGAACAATGTTTTTTATCGTAATTCAACCACTGGAAAAACATGGAAAATATCATCGTTGATTGACAGTTTAAAAGACAATATTGTGATTAATGCCTTACCCGATGCGCCCGATGAACAATTGCCAACCGCTAAATTAAAGACCCATGCTTTCAGTCCGGGCGAGCAGGAGATTATTACCTATAAGGACCGTTATTGGCAGAGAAAAGAAGCAGGAAAAGAATGGCAGACAGGATATTTAAAAGATTATTTTAACGACGCTAAACTAGATAAAGGAACATTCCCGACTTCTCATTGGGATATCCACGCTTTTTCACCCGCCGGTCAAGAGATAATCGTTTCCGGAGATAATATTTATCTGAAAAATAACAGCGAAAAAACATGGACGATGAAAACCCTCAATGAATATTTTGGCAAAGATTTTCCATTAGAAAAAGAAATCACAGATAAACGGAAAGTAGATGAAGAAGTGGATCGGAAAAAATACGGATTAATTAAAGACAAAGTAATGGATGAATTACGGAAATTTTTCAGACCGGAACTGATTAACCGTTTTGATGAAGTAATTATTTTTGAGCCGTTAAAGTTCTTTCATATGACGCAGATCGTCAAACTACAGTTAAAAGGAATCAATAAATTATTAGAAGAACAAGAAATGGGATTCTCTTATACCGACAGCGCGGTTAAGGAAGTAGTCCGGTCGGGATTTGACCCGATTTATGGCGCACGACCCTTAAGACGGGCAATCCAAAAACTGATTGAGAACCCGATTTCCACACTAATAATTGAACAGAAGATTAAACCAGGAGATCAGATACAGGCGGATTTTGACGGTGACGGTTTTATATTTAACGTCGAAAAAACCGAATTAATACCCCAAACCACAGATACAAAGCCGGTGATTAAAGAATTTACCTGCCAAACCTGCGGTAATCAGTTTAAGACGGAAGTCGTCAACCGGGCAACCTCAATCTGTCCAAAATGTTCCAGTATAAAACTTGAAGAAGTAGTAAAAAAACCTGATCAACCTGCGGCCACAACTACGGAAACAAAAGAAAATAAAGACATGAAGACAGAGCAACCCGCTTCTAATCAAGGTCAAGCGAGCGCTTAATATTTATTTTTGTTTATGAACGAAAACTTTACTCCGTTAAAACTGGACGATATTAATAAAAAAGATACCGGGCTCAATACGGCAATGCTATTAATCGCGACCTTTACGGCATTGGTACTTGCAATATTATTATTTGTATTAATCCAAAAAAAAGTCAATCAGACTCAAGTACCATCGCCGGAAATCACTCCTTCACCAACAATTATTATTCCTACTTTGGTCCCAACCATAACAATAGTTGCCAGCCCGAGCGTAAGTTTAAAAAAATAAATGTCAACTGCTTATTTGTTGCCGATTGGTCTAGTGATCCAGATAATATTATTATTCATGCTGTCGCGTACGACCATTAATGAACTGTTTTATTGTTTACGGATTGTGTTTCGCCGGGAGCATCTAATATACGCCATTGTCAGTACAATTTTTTTACCAGGAACGATTATTCACGAAATGGGTCATTTTGTTGCTGCTACCGCTCTAATGCTTAAGGTGCATGATGTACGGATATTTCCTCAGTGGGAAAAAAATCAAATAAAACTGGGAAGTGTTATTTATGAGAAAAAAGATATTTTTCGGGGAATTCTTGTCGGGATTGCCCCGCTTTTTTTTGGCTTATGTTTTTTTTGGTTTTTAGGAAGATTTAAACTATTTCCTAACTCCAATTTATGGTTAAATATATTTTTTGGTTATATTGTTTTGACTGTGTCTTCAACGATGTTTTCCTCGAAACAAGATTTGGTTGATTTGGTTTTTATTATTCCCTTGGCTATAATTATCTTAGGACTGATTTATATTTTTAATTTAAACGTTAATTTTATTTTAGCCAATCAGCAGATAATGAATGGAATAATTACTTTTTTACAGGAGATAAATTTTTATCTGCTGTTTTCGTTAATCGTTAACCTATTTTTGATTATTCTATTTAAAAGTTTTCGGTCAATTTTGAAAAAATGAAAAAATACTTAACTCAACAAATGAATGTTGGCGGGCAGTCTATTCAGGGACCGCTACAAGGCATTAATAATATAGGTGATATAGTGAACAAAGTTGTAACGTTTATGATTCCATTGGCGGGAATTATTCTTTTTTTTGTGATCATTTGGGGCGGTTATGATTTTCTTATGTCACAGGGTCAACCGGAAAAGATGAAATCAGCACAAGCAAAGATTACCACGGGTTTGGTTGGTTTTATTCTCTTAATAGTTTCATATATCGTTGTCAAACTGATTGCCCGAATCTTTGGTGTAGGAGAGGGAATTCTTTGATATAATAGTAAGTTAGTATGAGTAATAGTTACGAATTTGCGTTTGCGAATATTTACGGCTAATTAATTTTTATTTACCCCCTCCGATCCGGAGGGTTTTTTTAAGCAAAAAATGTTTTCGATTAAAGAACCACCAATAATTATTTCCGTCGGCGGCAGTTTAATTGTTCCAGATGGCGGGATTGATCATCATTTTCTTTCCAAATTAAATCTTTTTATCCGTAATCAAGTTAAAAAAGGGCGTCGGTTCTTTTTAGTGGCCGGAGGCGGAAGAATTGCCCGGCACTACCGCGATGCCGGCAAGAAAGTAATCGGCAATATTGCCGATGAGGATCTGGACTGGATTGCAATTCACACGACCCGATTAAATGCACATCTTTTGCGTACGATTTTTGAGGATATTGCCCACCCGAGAATTATAGAGAATTATGACCGGAAGCTATTTAGATGGAAAGAACCGGTTGTAGTGGGTGCGGGTTGGAAACCGGGTTGGTCGACCGATTATGACGCAGTTAAAATTGCCGAAGATTATGGAGGCAAGGTTATCCTAAATTTATCCAACGTTGATTGGGTATACGACAAAGATCCGGCAAAATATAAAGATGCCAAACCAATTAAAAAAATGACCTGGGTACAAATGGATGAGCTTGTCGGTAAAGAGCTTGTTGACGGTAAATGGGTTCCGGGAATGTCTGCTCCCTTTGACCCGATTGCCACAAAATTAGCGAAAAAATTAAATTTAACCGTTATTATCGCCAATGGAAAAGATTTCAAAAATCTGGAGAATATTATCGAGGGAGATACTTTTAAGGGGACAGTCGTTATGCCATTTCATATTGATGCCGGATTTTATGATCGGGAGTATTACCGCGGTAAAAAAGGCGAATACCGTATTGGATATATTGAATCATTCATCGGTAGAATTTTTCACAATGTTGCGAATTTTTATCGGGCAATGATGATTAAATTATTTCTCAATCCAAAGAACTGTCTGGATGTCGGCTGTGGGACCGGGCAACTGGTCCGCTGGCTAAAGTTTTTTGGGATTGAGACATTTGGCATCGAAGTTTCCAAAGATGCGATTGAGTTAGCGGACCAAAGCGTAAAACCGTTTATAAAATACGGCGATATTACAAAAATTCCTTATGAAGACAACCAGTTTGATTTAGTCTTGACCTACGACGTATTGGAGCATTTAGAGAGATCGAAACTGAAAAAATCCGCCGGAGAAGCGATCAGGGTTTCCAGGAAATATATTCTTCACAAAATTTATACGCTTGAAAATCGCTGGGTGACACTGACACATGGAATAGATTTTTCACACACCTCTATATTTACAAAAAAATACTGGCAGATGTTATTTTTGTCTTTCGATAATATTTCGATTTTGCGCAGCTCCCTATTTAAGCTTCCGTCTTTTTTTGAGACGATATTCCTTCTTAAAAAGAAATAAGATTAAGTTAAAAGTCAAAATTCAAAAGTCAAAAACACAATTCAAAAGTAAAAAGCATCAAAAATTTTTAGATTTTAACTTGTGCTTTTACCTTTTAACTTTTGAGTTTTTATAAATATAATGTTTATCAATGTTACTCAGTAAAATATCTTTTTATAATTTCAGGAATTTTCATAAAAATGAGTTTACCTTTAGTCCTTCTTTAACGATTATTTTTGGTGATAATGCCCGCGGAAAAACCAATTTATTAGAAGGAATATACTGTATTACTCATGGAACCGGATTTCGGGAAACCAAAGAAGAAGAACTGGTAAAAATCGGCGAGAAATCAGGAAAAATTAACAGTATTTTTAGTGATAAAAAAGCAAAAACAGAACTACAGATAAACTTTAACCGAAATAATAGTTATTTTGAAAAAAAATATTTTGTCAATAAAACCAATCAGCGGTTTGCTGCTTATCAACAGGAATTGGTTAAGTCAATCCTTTTTTCTCCGCAACAACTGGAAACAATTACCGGGTCACCGGACATCCGACGGCAATATTTGGATCACCTTATCAGTTTTTATGACATGGAATATAAAAAGAAGTTAACCAATTACGATAACGCAATCAGAAAAAGAAATAAAATTTTAGAAACTTATCACAGCGAAAAACAGTTGATAGAAGAGTTATTTTTTTGGGATGATTATCTGGAAGAACAAGCAGAATACATCACCGGAAAAAGAAGCACGTACATGGATTTTTTAAATCAGCATCAGAAACTGGATAGCAAAAGATTCTCGATAAAATACTTTGCCAATAAACTTACCAAGGTTCGGCTGAAAGAAATTTTTGACCGGGAAAAATTATACCGGCGGACATTGATCGGTCCCCAGAAAGACGATTGGCAGATATTTATGGATGAAAAAAACCTGCATCTTTTCGGTTCAAGAAGCGAACACCGATTGGGAATTTTTTGGCTGAAAATAAACGAAATAAAATTTTATGAAGAAAAATATAAACAAAAACCCATTTTATTGCTGGATGATGTATTTTCTGAGTTGGACCAGAAAAACAAAAAGTTAATACTGGAATTAATTAAAAAATACCAGACGGTTACGACCACGGCGGAAAAAGAAGTAATTGATTTGATTAATTCCGAAAAAACAATAATTAGTTTATTATTTTGATAATGAAAACCAAAAAATTCACCATTCTTCATTCCAATGACATGCATGGTGATTTTTTGGCCGAGGTGAAACAAGGAAAAGGAAAATTAATCGGAGGACTGGCGCTCCTCTCCGGATATGTGAATAAAGTCAGACAGGAAGAGGAAAACGTATTATACGTCATTGCCGGCGACATGCTACAGGGGTCGCTCATTGATACCGAATGGAAAGGAGTATCGACGATCGAAATTATGAACTGGTTGGCGCCTGACGTGGTCGCCATCGGTAATCATGAAGTTGATTATGGTTTACCCCACCTGCTTTTTTTAGAAAAACTGGCTAATTTTCCGATCGTCAACGCCAATCTTTATATCCGAAAAAATAATAAAAGGCTATTATCGCCCTACTTGATTTTGAAGAAAGCCGGTTTTGACATTATGTTTACCGGAATAATTACCGAAAAAATCATGGATTCGATCAAGCAGGATAAATTGATCGGTTCGTTTGTCAGTTTGGCGGAAGCAGGGAACGAAGTGGGTAAAATTTGTAATGCTTATAAAAACGACGACATTGATTTGACGGTCTTGTTAACTCATATCGGTTATGAATCCGATCTGAAACTAGCCAAGCTTCTAAAGCCCGAATGGGGAGTGGATATGATTATCGGCGGTCACTCTCATACGATTTTAGAAAAACCGGCCCAGGTTAATAAAATTTTGATCGCCCAAGCCGGGGTTGGCACCGACCAGATCGGCCGGTTTGACATCGTCATTGACAGGTCTCCGGTATACTGGACATAGTTTTCTAAGAATTTAAGTTAAAAATTATCTTTTAAAAACTATGGCAGGCATATCAAAAGAGGTTAAGGATGAGATTTTAAGTAAAGTTAAATCCG
>Ga0172370_10000891_pt1 | contig 46418 bp, 74 predicted proteins | sample LakKiv5m_FD_114538 | JGI IMG/M metagenome (GOLD analysis project Ga0172370, IMG submission 114538) | Freshwater microbial communities from Kabuno Bay, South-Kivu, Congo - kab_022012_11.5m | ecosystem: Environmental > Aquatic > Freshwater > Lake | place: Democratic Republic of the Congo...
CCCAGTTCCACTTGTTGGCGAATACATCATCGGGAGACAAAGAGCATATCCCGTTCCCGAAGTGTATGTCCTCGTACTTCCCCCAATAGACATATTTCCACTTGGAGCGTTAGTAGAAGCACCCGAAAACCAAAAAGACAAGTTAGTTCCATCTTGATTTACCGATGAATATGACGTGGTCATCGGAAATATCCAAGGGGCGGAAGTACCAGCATTTCCAAATTTTATTCCAAGACTTCCTGTATTATCCGAACCAACACTAAATATTGTTTTCTTGTTGATAGTGTCGTAAATCTTGAACGGTAGCGAATATGGAGTGGCGGTCGAGTTAATATTTAATCCTGTTGGATTGATAGCCACCACATTGCTTGAACCATTCCAAAATCTTGCAGAGCCATAGAAGTTTCCACCAGCAGTTAAATCTCCAGTAGCATCGGTTACTTGTTTAATTGATACCGAAGTAATGTCAAATCTTCCATCTAACGACGAGTTCCAAAGTGCAGCTGTTGTTCCAGATGCTTTTATGTATGAGGTGTATGTTCCATTTGTAGCACCGCCATTGCCGTTTTCAGTTCCAAGTTGATTAGAAAAATTCCCAGCAGTTCTATTTGCTACAACATAAACGACCTTATATGTAGCACCTGCTACGGGAGTAAAGTTGACATAGTTTATGTAAGCAACTGTCCTGCCATTGCTGCTATGTTTAAGAACCCCACCAACAATCGCCCACCCAGTTCCAAGCGTCCAATAAGAAGCATCTATCGCAGGAGCTAATTCAGCCCCAAGAGTTTCATTTACTACAAGATTATTTCCTGTCGTATTAGAACCGAGGGTGGCGGTAGTTCCATCATAGGTAAAAAGTGAATTGTCAGTTAATATTCCATCAGCACCAGCTAATAAGACACGCCCTGCGGTTAGGAAGTTAGTCTTAAAAGAACCTAAAAGTGTTTGAGGTATGATTTGGTTTAAATGAACTGAAAGCGGGTCTGTTTCAGAATAAAGTGGCGGTGTTGCTAAAAGCCAAGCATTAAATACTGGGTCTGATTCGGTAATAACCCCAGTATTAGTAATTTTTAATTTATCTGCATCTCCTCCTGTTCCTTCAGACAATGCAATACCGTCACCAGCAACAATTTTAGCACTAAGATAACCCGCAGACACATCGGTTGCATCATATTTTACCTTTTCATCAGTATCCACAATATCATAAAACTCAAGAGCGGTTTCGGTGGCATTAACTCTAACACCCTTACTGCCTTCTCCCGCATAAGAACTAGGAGTATCTGTCAATTCTAAAAATGTATCCACACCAGCAACTGCATCGTCAACATATTTTTTGGTGGCAGCATCTTGGTCTGAGGTGGGGTCTGCAAGATTGGTTATTTTATATGAACCCCAAGAGATATTAGCAGTGGGAGTTGTTGTCCCATCAAGTCTAAGATACCAAGAGTCTGCATCATTCTTAGTTATTCCGGCTATATCTATAATTTTAGGGACTTCTTCTCTATCAATAAAGTGTTTATGCAGGTCATCAACATATTCTCCAGATACCATTCTTTCTAATTGAGTTTTTAGTTTAGATGGAATGTGGCTTTCAAGGGTGTGTTTTTCTTTGTGGTGGTCATCGGGACCAATTCCCATTAAGTCTTCATGGAATTTTGGCTCAGTAACCATTTCCATAGCCCTATTTATCTTTTCAATGTCCTTCTTCTGAATTGAAGAAATATTATTAAGTCTAATGTCTTCGTCTAAGAGTTCTTTTATTTTATTAACAATAGAAATGTGGTCAGAATCTTTATGATCTAACTGTGAGAATCTAAGTCCCCTTATATCCTCTTGAGAAAATTGTTTGGGCTTATCTTTTATCTCTTCCCAACTTGTTTCTTGGGTTTGCGCGAGTATCTTGGACTCTCTGATTCCCCTTGTTAACTCTTCTACAAGATTAATATTGTCATAGTAGGTTGGGTCTATGGATAATTTTTCTAACAAAACTCTTCTGACCTCTTTGATGGTTTCTTCTTCTACTATAAAACCATCCTCCTCAAGCTGTTGAATGGCTTTTTTTAGCTCTATTTCCAGGGTTTTCTTAATTTTTTTAATTTCCGATATTTCCATTATTTTTTCTTATTAGAAATACTTCTCACTAAGCCGGCTATCATACTAGACAACATACTTGGCTTTTCTTTGGTTTCTGATTCTTTAGCGGCTGCTTTTTTCTTTTTATCTTCTAGCTCTGCCAATTCCTCCTGGGTCTCTTTATTATACTGAGCCATAGCTTCCTTTACATATTGCTCATATTGTGTCTTCCTATCAATCATATCTTTTCTGGTAAGTTTGCCCCAACCACCCCTATGAGTAGCAAAAATACTATCTAACAACATTCCCATTTTTTTCTGCCAAGATATTTGACCCCTCATAAATTGGTCTTGCAATGCTGGACTTGCTAAAAATTCATCTTTAGTCACTTTCTTACCCAAAAACGATTTACCCTTTTCTCTTAACCTCGCTTCTGTAATTTGATAAGCGCCAAGAGCCAAACCAAGATAATTTGGGTCTTTTGGATTTCCCGAAGGTTTAGAAAAACTGTAATCGACATTTAGTCCCTTATTAGCCTCTCCCCTGCTTTCCATATATTTTATAACCCTCCTTATTTTTTCAACCTCAGGGTCTAAAACAACCTCAGGTTCAACGGGCTTTTTATAGGGCTTAGAGATATAGTTTATTGGGTCAAATTCAAGATTCTCTGTTGTGTTAATGATGTTAAACATTGTCATACTATTTTATGTTAGGTAATTTATTTTGTTTTTCTCGTATATATCTAAAGTTATATTTTCTAAATATCTCATCTCTTATTTCGTCTTTCTTGTCAGAAATCAATCTTTTTTTATCTTCAGGACTTAATGCTATAAATTGTTTATCACCAATTGCTCTCCTATACCAATCATTATATGTTTTATTAAAATCTTGATTGGCTTTATCAAAGTTATCAGAACCAACTTTGTCTTTAAACTGTTTTAATACTTTGCTTGATTCTTCGTCCCAATTCACTTCTGGCTTATAAATATTAGAACTAAAACCAAGACCATCGGCAATTAAACTCAATATTCTTAAACCATCGTCCTCTCCTTTTGACTTTAAAAAGTTATCTATAGAAATTGGCATTACCAACGAATCTACTATATGTTGAGTATCAACTTCTTTTCCCTGAAATGTTTTTCCTCTAACAAAGATGTCATTAATTAACGCTCCAATTGGTGACAGTTTATTCTCTAAAAAGTTTGTTAGTATAATATCTCCTGTCCTAGAACCATATCCAGCGCCAAGTTTTGTTGTAACTCCTGTGGTTGCAGAAGTTTCTTCTTGGAATAATATTTTGGCTGCCGCTACCAACATTCCACCAGCGGCTCCCGTTAAATCAATCGTCATATTCCCATTTTTTATTTTACCAAAATTAGAGCTTGTTAGATTAAAGGCGTCTTTGTTATCGTCTGGTAATAATGCTTGAGCTATCTTTAACATTACCCCAACAGTTACGACTCCAGCCAATAGATTTTCTGCCGCCATTTTGGTAGCAAAAGTGCTGAATCCCCTTCTACCAAAAATTCTTCCGAACGGATGTAGTATTAAATAATCAACATTTGATTTTAATAATTTAGGAGAAAAGAATGTTTGGTTCAAAAAGTTTTGCACATTGGGTGGTAGTGGCAATTTACCCCTACCGGTCATTGAGTTAACTAATTCATTTATGCTCCCAACCTCTATTTTGTTTGTTAAATCTACTCCTTTTTTTTCTGCTAATTTATAGACTAAATCAACCACATCTTTTCTCATCCTCATGGCTCCAGCTTCATAAGCTACTTCGGCAGCTTTAAAAAACCTTCCTATAACCGGTAATCTGCTTGGGTTGGAGGTTGGATATGCCTCTTCTCTTATTTTGACATCAAGTGGAGTTCCTTTTTCGTATCTACCATTCAAATAATTTTCTCTAGAAAAAGTATCAACCATTTCAGCGTCAAGTATCTCTTCTCCCCTTCTTTTACCTTTTATCAATATGCTTATAATGTCGTCAAATGACTTGATAAAATTTTTGAACCAAATTTTAGAATATCTTGGATTTAATAAAACTTTTACGCCCTGTTTCCCAAAGAAAGAGTCATCTAATGAAGATTTAAGAGATCTTGCTGTTTTAGATATTTCGTTGACTAGTCCTTTAAAATTATCAAACATAGCTTCTCCTTTTGCCAATAATCCCTTTTGCCTAAATGGATTAAAGAACGGACTGGCGTCTGATTTCTTGACTAATTCTTCGATATATTTATTATATGCAACCTTTTTAGCTCCAAAATCTAATGCGTCCTCTGCGTTTTTGGGCAATCCGTTCTCTCCAAACTTTTCCCTAGCCTTTATAATTTCACGATTTAGTCTTGTAATAATATCTGCTTCTTCTAAAGTCACCTCTGTTTTGTACTTTTTAGAGTATACGTCAGAAGCTATTTCGTTAAGTAGCGTTTCGTTTTCAGCCGGATTATATTGTCTTCTCTCTCTTTCCTTAATCCTAGCCTTTATTTTTTCACTTGTAGCCTTCTTTTGTTCGGCTGTTAAACCAAGAATCTCCCTTACTCCTTCGTATAGTCCTCTCTCTTGGTTCTTTAAGAGCATTTTTTTCTCCAATAAAGTATTTACTGCTTCGGCATTTTCTGAGCCAACTATTTTCTCTAAAAATGCCCTTCTTTCTTGAGAGGTTTTTAGGTTATTCCAGTTTTTAAGCGAAATAGCCCCACTCTTTATAGAGTCTTTGATTCTTTTTAAATATTGTTGAGGTATACAAAGCATAATTTTAACAACCTAGTTCGTCTAATAAGTTTAATAAATCGTATTTATTGCGCTCGGCTTTCTTGACAGATTTTTCTATTTTATCTCTTATCTCCTTTTTTGCTGATGCCTCATTCTTCTTATATCCAGATTTTCGTTCAATATCTTTGTTAGCCTTTTCAGTCCTTTTCTTTTTAATAGTTTTTAGCACGTCTATGGGATTGTCGCTCATTCCTATTCTCCCTAAAGAAAGTTCTTGACCACCAATAGATACAACGTAGGGGTCATCCGTAAGTCTCTTCGCTTCCTCTTTAGTTAAATCCTTTAGGGAAGAGAATAACCTCGCAAAAGCAGATGGGCTTTCTCCTTCCATGGCACGCACCCTACCAGTAGCTATATCTAATACCCATTCCCTGCCTTTTTCCATCAATCTTCTTGTAAATAACATAATCTGCTCTTTAAACGATGTCCCTTGGAACCTTGGGTCTGTGGTAAACTCCTCTCCCATTCTGACAAGTTCATTTTCGTTAAACTCTATTTTTGGTTGTGTTTTTGGCTTTACTACTTCTTTTTCCGGCAAAACAAAACCACCTTCCTCCATGGTTGGTGGTTGTGTGGGTTTGGATTCATTGGTTATTGCTTGTTTTGATTCTGTGGATAACTCACCTCTAATGTCATCATAGGTTCTTGTTGCTCCGTATTCTTTGTTACCGATGTTGTAGAGTTTTCTGACTCCTTTCTGAATTCTTGTTCGAATTCCTTTAGTGTCAAGGGAAGTTCCCAATTCTTTGATGTTCCGAATGAATTCTTCATAATTTTTAAGTTTACTTATATTATATAAATTAATACTTTGTCTATCAACGCTTAAAGTTGAACCAGCTAGTCCCTTTCCATTAACTTCTTTTGACAATTCAAAATACTGCTTATCAGTTAGTGGTTTTTCAAAGGTTATATTATAATTTGGCTCATAGACAGAACCATCACTATTCTCTACTCCCATTATAGCATCTTTTGGTAACCTAGTCAATAGAGTTGACAAATGAACATTTTCTTGTTTAAATATTACATCAGAAATTTCTACCAATCTTCTTATTATTTCTGCTCTATCGCTTTTTCTAAATGTAATTTTTGTAGGGAAAGTTGGTTCTACTTCTCCAAAAAAATTGCCCTTACTTCTTTGTACCTCAATTTTAACATAAGGCATATCCTTAAAAACGTTTTTCAGTACACTCTCTCCAATATCTAATATTTTATTATATATCCTTTCAGATTCTTTGAATCTTCCTTCGTTATCTAATCTATGGGCATTATCTAGCATAGTTTTAATTTCAGGAATTTTGTTAGAAGCAGAAGTAATACCTATTCTTAATTCACTTTTAATAGGCGTAATGGGTTTAGCAAGCGTTTCATCAAACTTAAACCCACTCCAAAGACTCTTTTGTCCTTCTAGTTTTTGTCTACCCTGTTCTTTTATGTAGTTTATCACATCTGCGTTACTAACCTTCTTAGATGTTATGTTCTCTGGACTAACATATTTAGTCGTTCCGTCTTCAAACTTAACACCAATTTTACCAAAAGATGGCTTGGTTACTTCTCCAGTTTTTCCATCAACCTCTACTTGTTTACCACGATAGTTTGTTTCTAAATACTTTTTAACATTTTTGAATTCTATTTCAGTTGGTTTTCCGTCAATCATTCTTCTAATAGCAGCAAATTCTAACGCTCTACCTTTTTGTATCGATTGAAACCTCGTATCCGTGCTTTCCAATCCCTTTGTCATCAATCGCGTACTATATTCCTGTAATTGAGTTATTTCGTCTTTCAACTTAATGGGCTCTGTTACAGGCTTTTCTACAATAGATTCAATGGCGACCCCTTTTTGTGCCTTTGGGAGTGTTTTAACTGGTTCTACCCACTCATTTACCTCTACTTTTGGTTCTTTCAGCACTTCAACTAATTCTGGATGATTTTTCTTGACTACCTCTTTGGTTACTTCGGCATACTTTTTTGAATCAGCAACCGCCTTTCTAATTTCTTTTACATCTAAAGTGACCGGAGTTCCATCTTTTTTCATATCCACCTTTGGAAACGACGTTTTCGTAGTTTTTGTCCATCTTTTTACAGAACCCACTATGTCATTACTTTTAAATTCCTTAGGTATACTATCTAAAAATATTTTACCAACATCTTTTATGTTTTTGGCGCTAGAAAAATTAACATTAGATAGTTTAAGTCCCTTGTTTCTTGCCTCACCTAATATGGTCAGAGCCTCTGTCGCTAAACTTGTCTTTGAAATATCTATAGCAGACAACTTTTTAGCTAATTCTGGATTAAGAGCATATATTTGTCCTAATAAATTATACTCAAAACTTCTAGTTGCCTCATTGTTAATTTGTTTTGATAGCCCAAGTTTCTTCATTCCCATATCTAATATCTTTGCACCAAAGGTTAGTTGAGCAATTGTAGATCCCAACTCACCGAAAGCGGGCTTTAACGTGTCTTTGCTTTCTTGAGAAATTGGCAACACATCAATAAACTTTTCCACTCCAACCTTTGCGATTTTACCAACTGGAGTCAAAACAAGACCCATAGCATCAACTCCTTGCTTGAGTATCGGAACCTCTGAGGCTGCAGCAAAAACTGTAGTAATAGGGGAAATAACTACTTGCATGTCAGCTCCCAGTGCTTCAGCGTATTCTTTCCATCTCTGAACGCCATAAGATGGAATTGTATCATCTTGGGCGGTGATTAATAGGTCTTTATTCTCTTTCCAGACATTCTTAAATGAATTGACAAAGTTATCGTATCCTGTCCCTATAGCATTTTTAATTATAGTAAATGGGTTTTGTCTTACTTGGTCAATTGACTCCTGTAAATAGGTTTTAGGATTTATACCAATCCATTCTTTAATGGCTTCTCCATTGTCTTCTTCTACGATTGCTTGTGGTTCTTCTGCGAATCTACCCAAAGTAAATTTACCAATATCATAATTATTGGTTGTTCCTACGTTTCCAGTCCTTGAATTGGCACTATTAACTTTTCCTAAATCGTAGACCATTTATGATATATTATATATTACTTTGTCCAAAGACTATTAAACCAAGATACTGGAGACCATGGTGATGGGAATGATTGGGGCAGTTTACTTGTAGTTTGCGTTCCCTGTGGTGCAGTTATTGGGCTAGTTTGAATAGACCTAGCATAGTCTTTAGCTTCTTGTTTATTCAATACTCTCCAGTCGTTGTCAATATCTGTATACATTTGACTTAAACTTATGTTAGCCTTTCTCCCCTCATCTATCTTAGACTTAATCTCGTCTAAAGTTAATATTTGGTCAGCCAAATATTGAGCTCGATTAATCATTTTTGCCCTCTCTGATTCTGTCGGAGTATAGGTATTTTTTAAATCAAAAAGATAGTCCTCTACTGCCTTCATTGGACTAACATTCGGATTAGCGGTTAAATATTTGATAAGTTCAGTGTCGTATGGGTCTGAATTGGTGAAACCACCCATTCCGGTTCCAGTAGAAACCCCAGAAATACCAACAAATTTTGTTTTTATGTTTCCATCAGCATCTTTATATAAAACAGAATATCCGACAGGGTTGTCATTTTCATCTTTAACGATATTATTAGCCAAGATTTCTTCTTCATCTGCCATGTTATCCATTGTAAATCTGGTGATACCCAATGGCATACCCATTTGGGTTTCCAGTTGGCTTATATTAGCTTTCATTGAGTCCGGCAAAGAGTCATAGTCAACTCCCTTCAAGTTACTAGTTATAGCTGTCCAGTTGGCGCGAGCATTATCAATGGCAGTATTCTCAAGAGTATTTGTGGCAGTCATAAAATTAATAGCTTGGTTAAACTTTGTATCATAAGCAGATTTAGCTGCCTCATAATCCATCTTCTTGGCATCCATTATAGCATTCACATTAGATACTTTTAAATTATATTCGTCAACTAGAGTCTTTTTTCTATTGTTGAGAGAATCTAATTGCTGGTTGTACTGATCTGCTAATTGTTGTTGCCTTGTAGTGAGTATATCCATTGGAGCTAGTTCATTGGTTATAGCAGCTTTTCCTACTTTATATTTTGCCTCTAAGTCATTCATTTCTGTATTTATGCTGTTTATCTGTGTTTGCAATCCAGTCACTCCTTCTGACGAAATAAGAGCTTTGTAGTCAGATTCATAAGTTGGTGTTGTTGGTGGTGTTCCTATGCCAAGAGATGTTTTCAAATCTTGTATTTGTTTCTGGTAAGCCAGTCTAGCTGCTTCTGTGCTCGCTGCCGCTAAATCGTCTTGAGCTTTTTTTATTGCATCTGCTTTATCTTTTTCTATTTTAGCCTTAGCGGCTTCATCGGCAGCCCTGGCTTCTTCTGTAGACTTTACCGTAGAAGAGTCAGACCCCCCTAATACTGGATTAGACACATAACTTGGTACATTATTTGCTTTCATTATTGCATCTACGGTTGTGCCAAACTTTTTAGCAATAGAAGTCAGCGTATCTCCTTTCGCTATTTTATAACTCATATTTCCCGATACTCCAGGAACGGTTATCGGCATGTCAGCAATTATCAAGTCTCTTGACTTAATAGCCGGATTTCCTTCTGTCACCCCACCTGCTGGTGCCGGACTACCCAGAGTTTTTGGTTGCTTTACACTCGGTCCATATAGTGGTACCCCTGAAGGAGCATACCCTACGACCTCATATTCTCCACTTGCTATTTTAGCATTTTCAGCTTCAATATTTTTTATCGTCTGTGGTTCTATATTTGTTAAAACTTCTCCCGTTCTTGGATTAGTCCATTTATCAATTACAGCCGTCTGACCTCTCGTGCTTTCGTATCTTTGCAGGGTTGCTTGCAAATCTCTTGCAACTCCTTGCACATCAAATCGTGGTCCAGTTCTACTTCCAGGGACATAAGTTCCCATAGTCCCAAGTTCTTTTAGGTAATCGTATGCCTCTTGTGGATTGGTTACCTCCGTCATTCCATAGGGAGTATTTGTCCCTGGGAGCAGTTGATATTGTTTTGCTCCGCTTTGCTCAGTAAATGTATATAATTTATAAGGTATATTTGCCATGTTAGTTTTCTATAAAAATGAAATTTCCATTCCTATAAATTTTAATTTGATTTTTGTTTAAATTTTCTAAATCAGATTCACTACAATCCACATAAAACTCACTCAATTTGCTTGAATCATATTCTATTTGGCTATCTGCCACCATTTTCACGCTATCATATTTATCTGTATAAATATATTTCATCATACTTTTAAATGAATTACTGTTCCTGCTGAACCATTACTACCATTAGCACCAGCATAAGAATTATCTGGTCCAGCTGCTCCACCATTTCCTCCTGTTCCTCCAGGAGCGGTCAAAGTTCCTGCAGTGGTTAAAATATTATATACAAGAATTAAAACACCACCTCCGCCTCCACCTCCTCCACCACCTGCACTTCCATAACTAACTCCATTACCACCACTTCCTCCTGCACCACCAGGAGCAGATATAGTTCCTTGATTATCTATATCTTTTGCCGCAATAAGTAAAAGTCCTCCGCCACTTCCACCACCACCGCCAGAACCTGTAGTCACAGCAGTAGACTGACAAACACCACTGCCACCACCTCCTCCCGAAGCTCCTCCTTTAATAACCTTTGCCGTATCATCGGTAGAAAATTCTCTTGCTATTAAAGCTAAATATCCATTGTGTATGGGTGAAGTTGTTAAAGTTATTGTCCCCCCTGTTCCTCCTGCACCACCAGAAGAACCAACCTGTCCTCCTTGTCCAGCAGTTGCACCTGCTCCACCACCAGCTGAACGAATTTGGTTTGAACCATTACTACCAGCTATTCCATTTTGCAATGAACAAACTCTCGCATCTCCTCCTGCTCCACCAGTAGCACCACCCCCCATGGAAGTATCTCCTAAACTTCCACCAGCACCACCAGAAACTGGATTACAAGCACCCCCCGTTGTTCCATTTCCTCCACCACTACCACTACCTGGAGTCCTTTGTATTGTCCCATTATTTATTAAATTACCTTTAACGAAAATTCTATATCCACCAGAATTTAACGTCACTCCATTATTAACAGTTAGGTCATCATAATACATATCAGATGTTAAAGTGGTGTTTCCTGAAATTACTACATCTCCATCAGAACCATCTCCAAATAAATCTTGAAATCGTAATGTAGTTTTATTTACTTGCAAAGTACTTTCGTCCCAATTTATTTGATAATCAGTAGTTGCCCCGCCTATTGTTATTGTTTTTGAAAATTTAGCAGTCCCATCTTTTTTAACCCAAGCTAATCCAGATGCCAATGCTGTTGCTCCCCACCAAGCATTTCCTGTTGTATCAACGTGAAATGAATTGGCGGTTGTGGTATCTGGGATGTCCAAACTATCAACAGTTACTCCGCCCTGCACATCTAACGTTCCGGCAGACTGGTCCCATTTTATTCCTTGACCACCAGCATAATTTCCAAATAACACGTCTCCAACATCAGTACCATCAATAATGGTTTTAAATACGGAGACTCCGTTAATGTCATAAGAAGCAAATCCTATTGTATTGTCATTCTCGGGAAAAATCTCAACCCTTGCTCCAGCCAAAGAAGAATAATACGCACCACCCTCAGTGGAACCACCAACCTGTCTTCCCCCGACAGTAGTTCCCCCTTCTGCAACAGAACCATTTTCTACACCACTTGGAGTACCAGAATTACTACTTGTCCCATTTGCTCCGGCAAGTATTTCATCTACTGTGTTAGTTGTGATTACATCTTGATTAAATAATTCCATTTTTAATAAAGCACTGTTCCATAGTCCATATTGCTATATGTTGAAACAGTTGGCATAGCCAATGATGGATACTGCAATTTATATCTTTGCATATATCCTTCATATAAATCTCTTTTCTCTTTTATTGTAGTTGGAGCGCTTCTCAAATGAATTTCGGCTAACTCAGAAGCTTTGTACTCAATTAAACGAGCTTCATCGGTGTCTGCGTTTATCACGTCAGTATCTATTGTTGAGTTCTCAATGTATGTTCCCGCTGAAGTTTGCCAACCATATTTTGAATAATACACTAAATCATAATGTTCTCCTTTCTTCATATTCAACCAGTTGAATCTATAATCGGTTTCGCTCACTTTACCGGCAGTTTTTGTCATATATAAAGCAATATAGGTGCAAGCTGTGCTTGTTGGGGAACCAGTGGTTGATTTACTAGAAAAACTAAATCTTACTAAGTTCCAACCATCAGTAAATGCAGTTCCCTCGTTATTTGTAGTCGCAGTCATAGAGTAATAGGCACCAGAACCACTCCCAATTCTTAATATAAAATTAGTTACATTGGTTTTACTTGATAGGTAAGCCCACACAAATATTGAACCTTCTGTTAAATAACTACTAACATCAGTTGAGGCAACAGAGGAATTAGTTATGCCAGCGGTAGTTCCACCAGCAGAACTTATGTCCCAATTTATAGACGAAGAGCCTTTGACATAATTGCTTGAATCTGCTGTTAAGTTCTCTCCGTCTCCAAATCCAGTCCAAGTACCAACTGCGGTCAACGAATCAATTGATACCGAGGTATCGTCAACGGGTCTTGATAGTAAGACCTTTTTCACTGTATCTGTATCTTGAAGGGCTATTAACGATTCTCCAGACCAATTATTCTCGCGCACCCTAATAGGATCTCCAAAGGCATCGGTTCTTCTGTCTTCTTTGTATCTATCAAATTCTTCTGCGGTAGTCATTCTCCAGTAATCGCTCCTACCCCTATTTACTTGAGGCTTAACATCAATTACCTTACCGCCCTTTAAGTCTGTCGGAGCAGAGTATTGGTATATATCATCAAATAGATTTGGGGATAGTGCTGATTTTCTAATACAAGACCTTAAGTCTGCATCAGATACAACCTCTCTAACAGCTCTATTAATTATGGTGTTCCACTCGCTATCTTTTATAGAACCAGACACCATTGTTGTTAGATTTTCTTTTAATGTAATTTTGTTTTGCATATTATTTAATTTTCCGGCACATAGTGCCCTTGAATTAATATACTCCTAATGCTGACTGGACTTGCCGCGTTCCCGACAGAATGGTCAAAATCCAGCCTAAAGTCTTCAATATTATAACTTTTATTTAAAATTTTATGACAGGTTAAATTTTCAGCTGTTTCAGTTATTGATTCTAATGTTTGTGTTTCTTTAATCTTATCATAAGTTAAAGTACACGCACATTCCCCAGAAACGCCAATCTGTTCTGTGTATACAAATATTTTGTCTAATACCGATTGATAACCAGGGACTGTCATATTAAAAACCTTTGTCTTGTATGTGGCGTCGATGGTATATCCAGTTGCTTTTGCTATATCATATCCTGTTGTGGCGTTATGACTTGCTGTTAAAATCGTTCCAAATGGATTACCAAGTCCACCAAGGGTGGTTGTATAGGTTGATGATGTTCTTTGAAAGAATATTGCTGGTAAATCAGGATCTGCACTTCCCCAATAATAAACTAACCCATCAGACATCCAGCATAAAAATCCCTTATCTTCGCTAACTTGATAAAATAACGGTAGAGTACCCTCACATCTTTTAATTGACCTTAATTGCGTTCCAGAGATATATCCAAAATTAAATTCTCCAATTGTACCAGAGTCTTGCCACCACACATAAATTACTCCATTTTTTACATATAATGCTCCAATCTTACCATTCACTTCTGTTGGGTCTCCCTCCCAAGAAGAAGATGAACCATTCCAAGTATAAATACCGGATTGATTTAAGTTTGCTCCTGCAATATTTGGTCTATTCACGGCTACCTTAATTTTGTTTTCATTCCATACCAACGACGCGCACACTGAATCTGTCCAAAAGTCAAGCGCAATTGGGTCTAATGTGGTAGTTGAGCCTTTATATTTTCCGATGTATCTTCCATTTGTAAAATACATCTGGTCATCTCCACCAACAATTGCTTGATGGGGTGCACTTTGTAGTGCCGCCTTGCCGGTTGGAACAGTAGAACCCCAATCATCATCAAAGGTAGAACTCATGTCATAAACCCCAATGTCTCCCACCGAACCAGTTTGATTATAAAAATAATATAATTTACTTTGATAATAACACACGTCTTCTCCGTCCTCTGAACCATCGTGTGTAATAGTATGTCCACCGCCAGAACTATTCCACGGAGAAGCTGTGGCGACTGCAGTAGATGAAATTTTATAAAGTTTTGTTCCACCAATAGCAAACGATACATCGGCAGAAGTAACCATCCTTAAAAAAGACCTTACTGTAGTGGTCACGGCTGCTGCCTGCGTTCCGCTTGTTAATGCAGTTGGTGCTGGTCCTGGTCTAATTATATTGGGGTCTATAAAATCCATATTCTTCATATCAGAAGCCATATTTTTATTTCCATAATAAGGATAAGAATTTCTAAACCAAGCAGGCACAAACCCTCCGAAAGTATCTATTGTTATTGACCAAGAATTATCTTTTGCCATTTTATCTCAATTTACTTGTTATAGATATATTTTTTGTTTTACTTTTTGGTGATAAATTTTTAATCTTGCTAGTGGCAGACATGGTTGCCCTTAATACTCCCCTCAACAATACTTTCAACGGATTTACCAACAATCTTTCCAAGAAAGTAACGCTTTCTGATTTAACTATTGACATATTTTCTTTTGCTGTTTCTGTGAATGTGACACTTTCTGATTTTGAGGTATTTAGATTACCATACATTGTTTCGGTAAAACTAGGAGATTCACTTCTTGCAATATTCATGTTCTCAATTTGAGATTCAGTAAAATTAACTGACTCAGATACAGATATTGTTTGTCCAAAAGGATATTGCAATCCACTTCCTCCATTATAAAGTGTTGTTACTTCTGTTGAACTTAATGCTCTTTCCCAAATGCCTACTTCGTCTATTGAACCAGTCATATAATTAGAACCGCCATTTCTTATACCCATTGCTGTTACCATACTATTGAAATTCCCAGTTAAATCATCAGTGTCGTCTGTCACTTGTAATACTCCGTCTATATATAACTTTAAAGTTGCACCCGCCCCGCTTCCAGTTTTAACAGCAACTGCATGATGCCAAGCTCCATCATTCAGTGCCGTAGAGTCCGAATCAGCCTGTAAAACTACACTATCGCTATCTCTTAAATAAGCATAAACTTGACCACCACCATTTATTTGTCCAACCTCAAAATTGGGTATCTCTCCTGCTCCTGTAAAACTAACAAATCTTGGAAATTCTGTTGTTTGTGAGGTTTTAAACCAGCAAGAAATTGAACAATTCGCTGGGATGTTTATAGTTGACCCTACTATCTTACTCGTACTCCCATTAAATCCTGCTCCTTGGTTGATTTTGCCAGAAGTTCCAGTTCCATATTCAAAAAATACTTGGTCATAATCTGTATTGGCAGACCAATCTGTTCCACTATTTGCACTTGTGCATAAAGACCCGCCAGTATAAGTTCCCTCATAATCATTTTTCCAGTTAAGAGTATCGGAGCCAGCATCTGGAGCAGAAACAACTATCGCATACTTTGTAGAAGCAACTAAAGCAGTCGCAGAAAGAGTAATTGTAACCCACTCACCAGCAGAATTAGTCGTTATTGCATCTGCATCAAAAGTATTACTTACAAGCGGAGAACCAGTTGGCACTCCACCAGATGTTGCATATATTGCAACGGTTGCCGTTCCAGGAGTATCAACTCTATAAACCTTTATTTTAACTGAAGTTATACTATGAGATGTTGACGGAGTAAATGTTTGTGCTTTCCAATTAGCACCATTAATGGTTTGTTGATTATCTGGCGTTCCATTATAAAATTCAAATTGAGTATAGCTAACATCCGTATCCGTTCCATCATTAGAATAAGTAACTTCTAAATATGGTTTATTTACTCCTTGGTCTGATGTATCAAGTTGTAATTGTATTCTTTGTCCAGAAGCCCAAGTTATACCTGTCGTCGTGTTATCTACATCAAACTTATATCTTAATCCGAGTTTTGTTATCCCATTTGTTGAAATCGCCGCCAGTCCAGTTGCATTAAGCGTAATTGAATTAAATGCACTTTCAGTTAAATCGTCTTGTTTTGCGCTTTCCCCAAAACTTGTTGTCCCCAATTCTGCATAATCAGCATTTACTAAATCTGTGTTAGAAGCAGGAGTTGAAGCAACACATATTACTTTTGAATTATCGCTTGAGCCAGCAGATAATCCATCTGTCTTTGCTCTGATATAAAAATATAATTTAGCAGAAATTATGGTAGCTGAATCTGGAATTGCAGAGGTATCAAATAACAATATACATCTTTGCAATTCTTGATATTGATTAGATGTCGTAGAAGCAAGTATGTTTACCATCATATCTGTCTCGCTATCTGTGTGTCCTGTTCCTGCTCCACCTCTTATATCAGAAAATGCTTGGTCAACGCTACCCCTTAAAACACCACCATCAACTGTTGTCGTTTCTGGATTTGCATCTGGGTAAAAAGTAGATGTTTGAGTTAATGCATCATTACTATCCCCGTCAAGTTTCCAATAAGATTGTAATGAGTCTGCGAGTGCCATTTTTTCTTAATTAGCAACTACTATAAAATCGTATGTGGCAGCAAGTGTTTCTCCTGATGCTACGGTTTTTGTTCCCGTCAACTTCCTAGCCAACATCACCCCGACGGAGGCGTCATTAAATATGCCTATTTCCTCTACGCCATCAGAACTTCCACCAGAAGCCGTCCACGTCTTCGTTAGCCTTAATGTGTCATTTGTTTGAGTGGTTGTAGCGCGATCCACTGTTGCTGCAGCCCTTGCTAACCCATGGTCGGTAATCTCTGTTGTTAAAGCAGTCAAAGTATTTCCTTCAGCAGTTGTTCCTGAACCTACTGCTAAGTATGTGAAAGCTACTTGTGCACCAGTATTACCAAGTAATCCAGATATGACAGCTAATGATGCATTTGTCATTTTGTTATATCCCTCAAACTCCCATTTAATTGAACCATTTACTTTACGGCAAACTAATTTTACTTTACCTATAAAGCCACCTTTTTCTTTGTATTCCATAATATTTATTATGATACTGTTATTACTTCGTTCACCGCAAAAGAAACAATATCACCAAAATAAGTTTTTGAGGCGAATGTTGCTTTTGGCTGGAGAAGATAGATTCCGACTGTATCTAAGTCTCCAGCTTCTGTAGTATAACTTGTTACACCAGTAGCTGCGGTATCAACCGTTGCCGTCCAAGTATCGGTGGTGCCATCTGGTTTTGTTACCAAATAACTTACACCAGTAGCAGTTGTTAGGTCAAAATCCAATGTAACCTGTATAACTACTCCTAACGAAGTTTTATAAGTGTTAATCATTTTTTATTCTTCTACTTGAACTATTACGAAGGCGCTATGTGTGCCATCTGTAGTTTCAGTGGCTGTAACTGATACCCATGTAACGACAACGAATGGGTCCAACCAAGCATAGGCGTCTCCATTAGCCGACAATGTAATAGATGCAACTCTTATCAATGTTTGACTGTTTGTGTTGGCTGTATTGGTTATTAGCATATTACAAGCCAACATTGTTGGTGTCACTGTATCCTCTGATTCTCCACCAATGTTTACCGAAAACGCAGTGTTTCCAGCAGAATGGTTAGCCCTTCTAAACAAGAACCCAATCCTTTTTGCATTTCCAACATAAATTTTATTTGATGTTGTTGTTGCTGTTACGGCATCAAGAGCCGTTATAACATTAGTTTTTATCATTTTAATTCTTAATTAATTTTAAACCTAGGTTTCTCTCTTTGCTTTTAAGTTCAAGAAAGAGAGAAAAAGAAACTTTATAAACTATGTTGCTTGAAGTCCAATTGTATTAGTTGCCACTTTTGCATTTAGACAAGAAATAACGCCTGTTCCTGTTGCAAGTTTTGTTACATCATAACCGGATGTATTGCCAGTTAATGCAATATGTCCATTTGTTAAAGATGCGGCTAATGCAATAGCGACCGCTGGTGTAGCACCGAGCATATTTGCAACGAATTGACAATCTCTAAACTCCATATATCTTTCTAAATCAGCATCTGCTGCAACTTTTACCATTGCAGTTGTTGTTCCGCCTGCTTTCTTCCAGAAATTACATCCAATAAATAGTGCATCTCTGGTTGTTCCTGCGCCACTTGTTACAACCGAACCATCAACCAATACAGCTGGTCTAACTTTATCTCCAGAAACTGCATCAGCTAATGAACCAAATGTGCAGTTTTTGAATATTGGAGAATCTCCACCCAGAACTAATTCTGCAACTGTGTCAGAATCAAGGTTTGTTGAGTTATAAAACTCACAATCTTCGTAGTAAGCATATTCTCCACCTTCTCCGACTGTTCCAACAACTTGTGCATCAGTATTATTGTTCATAAATTTGATGCCCCTAAAGCTGTTTCTAACTCCAATATTCTTAATCATGAATGGAAGCGCTGTTGCATTTCCATCTGCATAATTAATCTTAGAACTTTGTCCATAAGACCTGTGAATTCCCAACAAATAATCAAGTCCAATAAAGTGAACCCTATTATTTGATACAGTGATTTGCTCTGTTACTTCGTGTGAAGAGTTGCCGTCTAAGATAATAACATCGTTGTTATTGCTCTCTGTGGCGGCATAAGCTGTTGCAAGGTCTGTATAAAACCTTACTCTTCCATCTCCATCATTTTTGAAGATGTCTTGAAGGTGTTGGAAATTTCCTTCATCTGAATCGTCAGAATCTACGACAATGAATACGTTGCCGAATGTTCCACCAATTGCAGAATGAATACCATCCAACATAGCCCTTCCATATCCCGAATTTGCATTAAATGCCATGTGTTTTAGTAATAGATAGCCCCACCTCCGACCTCAAAGAGAATTTCTCTCCTCATAGGCTAAATATTAAGTTAATTACTATTAAGCTGTTCCGTCTCCTGAACTAAATTTAATCCAAGGAGAATCAACTATGGCGATACCATAGCCAGCTCTGCTTCTGAATTCCCAATCATCAGTCTGAACATCTTCTGCATTGGAACCTGGGGTTGGAGCAATTAAATGTGGCTCTTCCCATACTCCTAAGTGGAATGTGCTCATTGATGATGAGACCAATCCCCAATATCCTCTTTTTGTAGAATCTGGGGCGCCGACTGCTGTTGTTGCCAATCTTGGCAATATAACGTGTCGGTATTTGCCAGCATATACGTTAACCACTCCGGCGTGTGTAGCATCTGGTGATGCTGTACTTCTTAGATATTCTCTTGCTGTATTAACTGTATTTGGGTCATCTGATGTGAATATAACATCAAATGTAGCGGTCACTTTTTCTCCAAACTGGTTATAGGTATTTTCTGTGATTAACCTTTCCATACCCTCAATGGCTCCTTTCGAAAGAGCTGGGTTGTTGGCTAATCTATTCCTATAAGTTGTTGAAGAGCCTGCTAGTGGGTGGTCTGTGTCAAACAACTGTTGAGTTGTGCTTTCACCAGTTACTGTTGATATAGTTCTTCCATCCATGTCTGTGTATGAGGTTGCTGTACCAAAAGTTAATCTATGTGTTAGGTCCAAATCAATTCTGTTTGCACCCTTCCTTCCTGCATTCTCTAATCTTGCTACGACTTCGGGCGCCTTGTTCTGCGTCCTCATTTCGTATGTGATACCAATGTTTTCTCCAACTCGGTACATAGTCATTGTTTTGCTATATCCTTGTTGAACCTTACCCCTTGCGGCTTGGTCTCCCTCGCCTTTCCAAGCAAGGTATTCATTGGAATCAATTTGGCTGAATTCTCTTGTGCTACCAGTGTTTGCTGGGATAGCCATTGATTTTACGATACCAGAATTCCTCATTGTTTGAGGCACTGATTCGTATGCGTCTTCCCAAATAACAGTGGCTAACTTAACAAAATCATTCAGTGATATACTATTAAGTTCCATTGTTTAAACTTTATAGGGGATAACAAGGTCCGTTTCTCCCAATTAACTATAAAGTAATTAATTATATTAATTACGCGCCGATTACTCCACAACCTGCAACGCCGGTATTTAACACGACATTTGTTTTGGTTGTAGAAATAAATCCTACCACTTGAACGATGTCGTATGTTGATGCGGCTCTATTAACTGTGACTGCATCCGAAATATCACAATATAAGCCAACATCACCAACAACGGCTGTTCCAGTTGTGGTTGCTTCCCATTCAACATAATTCTCTACTGGCACCTCGACCTCAACTAACCTTGCTGTTGCGTAGTCAGAATCGGTAGATGCAATTGCGTGTCTTAATACACCAACTATTGTTGATGGAGCAGAAGTTGATGTGGCAGCAATTAAATATCCCGAGCTAAATGCAACTAAAGAATTAGCTGCCAACTCGGTAGATGTTGTCACTGGAAGCCACATAAACTTTGTCTTACCTCTTTTCTTGATAAAACTCATTGTAGTTTATTTGTTTAATAATATGTGTGCCTCCTACTGCGTTTAACGTGTTTCACACGACTGTAGTTGTTTTTTAACGACGGTTGTCTCCACGATAGCCGGACGAGAGAATTTGCATCTCTCTTAAGACCTTCAATCCGGTATGGTGATTATTCTAATTGTTCTAAAATATCCACCAATGTTCTCAGTTCAAACTGCTTTAATGTAACGTCTTTTCCTTCAAGATCCATAAATTTACTAAGATATTCTTTTAAGTGTGACGATTCGTCTATGCTAAGCCCCAACTCTTCTCCGTCTTTTCTCCAAACCTCTTCTAGTTTATCTTTTATATTTAACAATGCCTTCACCAACTTCATAGCTCCTGGGTGTTTTTTTGAATCATATCTATTGATAAGCGATTGCAATCCTATCGCGTCTTCCTGTTTATATTCCGGCTCTCTGTCTGGTCCAAATTTCAGTTCCTTTCCATTTTTATCTAGTAATAGTTCATTTTTTAGTCTTAGTACTATCTTCTGTTTTGGTTCTTCCTTTTTTGTTTCCGTCATATAATTTTTTATTAGTTAATATTTTATCCACATCTGCAATCGTCCTTTCAAAAGAATCCTTTCCCCACAACTTGTCATTAGCCATCTTTAAAGTAAGATTTATAGACTCATTCAGTCTTAAAAAGAAATAATCTATGTCCTCAATCTTTACATATCTTTCTAACAAAATAGATATTATTTCTGAAGTAACCAGTTTAGCCACAATATCTCTATTAGTTGTTGCGTCTTTCGGCTCAGAAGATTCTAACAAAGACAACATTTCTGCTGGTAATGACTTAATTTTACCACCCTCAATCTCTATCTCTAAAACATCTTTTCCTTTTGTTGTTTTTTCTTTTGAAAGAACTACGTCTATAATTTTATCTTTCTCTAAATACTTACCTATTGATGCCTTATAATCCATTGTTATTTTCTTGGTATTTTGTGTCCAGCTGCTCTCGCCTTTGAAATATTTATTGCCGCCTCTTGCCTCATCGCTGCAGCCCTGCTGGAATGTCTGCCAAGAACTTTACCAGTTGACTTAGATACCAATATAAATTTTTTACCAATCTTCTTAATCATGTTCTTTTATTTGGAATACATCCTTTGGAACCCATTTCGTTGTTCCGTCGGACAGTTTGCACAATCTTTCCTTCTCGTTCTCTTGTAAAATAGACATCACTTCTGCACCCTCAAAGGTTACAACCTCTTTATCAGAAATAAATCCTGCTGGCATTTTAGGAGCTGGGACTGAAGTGGCAACAACTTCTTTTGGTTTTATTGGGGAGACAATCTTTACGATTGGATTTAGTTCAACCTTCTTAGAAGCTTTTGGTTTCTTAGCAACAACCGTTTTCTTTTTGCTTACTATTGTTTTTGCCATTTTATTTTAATTAATTAATATATTCTACACCGACTGATACTTCTTTACCATTGTCGGTTCTCACGACTTTTAATGTTAGACCACCAGTTGCTTCATCTTCTGTCTTAGAAACAACCTTAGCCTCAACTTGCTGATAAGCCTTTACATAGTCTGAATAAGACATCTCGCCCTCTGTGCCGTCTTCAAATAATAACTTAACTGATTGCTTTTCTCTCCAAATGTAATTTCCACCAATATTTTCCTTGTAAACATCATTTCGTATCATTTTAGATCCGACGATAACTTTTCCATCTATTGTGTTAAGTCTTACTATTTTAGGAAGTGCCTTTTGGTTTCTTGAATAATATGCTGAAAGGGCTTTTTTGTCTGCCACATCCATTAGCATTTCATTCTGCTTTGAAAGTTCGTCTACTTTCCCAAGTAATGTCTTAATCAACTCTGATTGGTTTTTTTCTTCTTCCATAGAATTAAATTAGTTTATGTTTTTTAAGTCTTTGTTCTGAGATACCAAGAATTTTAGCACCCTCTTTACCACTATCAGACAATTTGTCTGTTTCTAAATCTGACTTTATCGGAGTTCCGCCAGAAGAAGACATTACGTCTGTGGAAAATAAATTCTTTTTAGCTCCACCAGTAGACAATAGAACCGCGTCATTTATAAGTTTTTTGACCTCTTCGTCGTCTTTTGGAGAAGCATTAAACCTATTATAATTAAATTCTATTTTCTTCGCCAATTCTGCGTCTTTTCCAGCAATTTGAGATATTAAAGTGCTTATTTTTTTCTTGTTACCCTCTGAAGTGATTTGGTTAAACTTTTGATTCATGCTTTCCTCTAGTTTTTGTATTGTCCCCTTAAGTTCGGCAATTGTAGAGTCTTTTTCTTCTGACTTCTTCCTTAAATTGCTAAAGTTCAAACTCTTATCGTCTATCTTTGACATCTTTTCCTCTAATTCAGCTTTTGCTTTTTCCGTCTCTTCAAGTTTCATCGTCATCTCGTCTATTTCTACTTGTCGTTGCGCATTAGTCTCTTCTATGAGTTTTGATGCTTCAGATTCTATTTTTTCCTGGACCTCTTCTTCAGTGTAAGCTGTTACCAAATCTCCTTTCTCGTTAAATAATTCTGCCATTTAATTTATTGTTTTGTTAATTGTATGACCTTTTCACTGTAAGGAGATGACGCCCCCCTCATGACTGGCGTTGGTCGACCAATTACAACATCCCTTCCGGCTCATCCTCTTTTTTGAACCTAGAAAGAGATAATGATTTCTGTTGTATAAACCAATTTTTTAATTTATTTATCATTTCAATATGTCCCCTTGAGTATAAAAGCATGTAATCATTTTGAGCCTCTCCGCCCAAATACTTTAATTCCTCTAAAAGGAACATATCTAATACTTTTTCAAAATGCTTCGTATAGAACATCTCACAATCTCCTGCGCGAGCCATTAACTCGTCTTCTGAAAGCAACTCTCCCTCTAATTCTAAAAACTTAGTTAATGGGATTGTATCTAATACTTCTTTTGTTGAGCTAGCTGACTTTTTCAATATTTCTTCTTTATTCATAATTATTGTAACTGTGCGTTGTTAGCTGAATTCATTGTTTGCTCTAAACTTATTTCTGGTTTTTTTACCATTACTCCTCCTCCTGGCATACCAGGCACTCCAGCCATACTTCCAGCTTCTCCTGGATTAGCAACTGGAGGAACTGGTTGTTGCTGAGAGAATAACTTACTTGGGTCATCACCCCAAACCTGTGCAAACTGTTCTTTAAGGTATTCTTGATTCAATGGTAATTGAAGGGCGATTGCGTCTGCTATCTTTTGTCTAAACATTAGCTTATTCAACTCTGACGATTTCTTTTCTTTTGGATTTATCGTAATTACCCACACATATTTGGCTTGTTTAAGTTCTTCTGGGTTAATGGCAATAATTCTAACTGGTTTACCTGTTTTTTCTGAAAGCATGTCTTCTTCTGCTCTTAAATCTTCCACATTGACACTATCTTCGGTCGGAATAACATACCTTGTACCAACACCCTCATTAGTAATACTTCTTTCCCTTGACACAATTCTATATCTGTTTTTTAACATTCCTCTAGCCTCATCAACAATTTCATCAATTGGATTGAACCAATTTTGCAATATATTTAACAATCTCATTCCTGCTATCTTTTTCTCCATTAAAGATACCGCTAAAATAACCACTCCTAACATCACCCTAGCTTGTCTTTGCAACTCTATTATTTGTGTGGCGGTAACACTTCCCTGTTCTTTCATTCCAGCAAATGTTTGAGAGGTTGTGTTTTGGTCTATAAACGATTTAACCTCTTGTATCATTGCAAACTCTCCATTAGTGACTCCTTGAACCGCTAACTCTGAAACTGGTTTTAATGAACCAGCCGGAACGCCCATTGTTATCTTTCCTGGAGTTAACACGTCTTGTGGAATTATTACGCCACTAGTGTTAAGATATGGGGGTTTGAAAGACGAGTAGGTCTTCAAGCTCGCCATTCTTAACATTTCATCTAATAACTGAACGGTATTTTTATTCTTGAATATAAAAGATTTACCATAAGCGAAATCTTGCCTAATTGGTTCTAAGTTCTGTTGTTCAATATTGTATCTTCTTCCCCATGGTAATGGATAACCAATCGGTAGCATCGGTATCCCATTTATCAATATTTGGAATTCGTTGTGTTGTACGTCTTGATACTTTATTATTTCAACTTCTCCATCTGGATGGTCGTGTAACGTCCAACCGCCGTCTAGAATTGTTTGATTAGCATCTCCCAGAATCTGTGCTTTTGTTTTTGGAACATGTTTCCACATTTCCCACTCACCATAAATTGCAGCACACTCGTCATAGGTTTTTGATTGTATTGTATAAATAAATGGTTGGTTTTGAGATAGATATGTCCTTAGATTTCCAAGATACACATCCTTAGAAGAAATAATGTTTCTAATCGGTTGACCGTCTGATTCTTCTTTTTCTTGTTTCCAATTTTTTGTATTGAACTTACCGTCAAACTCAGAGGTTATTTCTTTCTCTATACAAGTTTCTTTTTGCCAAACTTCTTCAACGAACACAGTCCCTTGTTTTAACAATTCGTATACTCTTATGAGTTGCTTCTCTTCATCGTTTTCAACCTCTTCGGTTTTGTCCATTATATCTTCTATGGCATTCCCAAGCGCACCAACCCTCACGTCATACCTATCATAAGCAACCACGTCTGGTTTTAGATTCAAACTTATAATAGACGAAACAAGGGCAAATAATTTTGTTCTTAATATTCCAGATTGAAAGGTAATATCTGTCTTATTCTGTTTCGGTCTAATATAGGTATTAGCCCATCTCTCGTTCTGTTGCCAGTATTGCAAATATGTCATTCCGTCAAACTCTTCTCTTGGTTTATCTCTCTCGTCTTTGGCATATTTAATCTTTACTAAAAGATTTTTTAAATATTTTTGTTGCTCCTCTGTATATTTAAAATCCTCAATTACCTCATCTGGGTCTTTGAGCAATACAGAATCCTTTTCTTTTTCTTTTGGCATGTAATTTGTTTTAAAACTCTCTTAATTCTGGGGGCAATTAATTTTATAAGAATTTTACTTGACCGTTGATATTGTACGTTCCTCCGGTATAAGTTGAAGTAGTCCAACCATTACAATAGGTTGTTATGCCTGTTCCATTGTCTGGAAGTATCAATCGGTAACTTGACCATTGTGGTGGATAATGAATCTCCTTCAATACCACTCTAAAAACTGACGTATCTTTTGCTAATTGACTCTCTTTATGCCGTTCTTCAATCAAGTCTAATCTTCCCGCCCTCAAATCATCTATGTCTTTCTTTAGAATCTTTTTTCTTTCAGCCAGCTTCTTCTCTTCTTTATCAATATTATCTATTTTCTCAAGAGTTTCCTTGACAATTCCTTTTATTTTATTTTTAAGTGCCTCCTCTTGTTCTTTTTTGATTTCTTTTTGGGCAAAATCATAAGCCTGCTTTATTTCGTCTGTCATGTTTATTATAACCCCCAGACGTAAAAGAGTTTTAATTATCTTGTGGGTAGGGTTAAGGAAAATATGAATTAAACCTTAACCTCCCATCGCGAATGAAAACGTGGTGGCGTCCCACCCATAAAATAATTAATTAAAAGGGAACAACTCAAATGGGTCCATTACCCCTTCTGACTTCTTCTTCATTGCTAGATAATCATCTCTATCCATTCCAATCGGCATACCTGTGGCATTTCCAATTCCTGTAGCCATCATTCTCATGGCGTCGGAAGGATGACTAGCCCAATTATGAAGTGGTCTATTCTTAAATACCCCCAACTTATCGTCCCATTCTTTACGATATTCTCCCAAAGCCTTAATTAACCTATCACAATTCTCTTCATCAAAATAACATCTGGACAATATATTACGAACTGCCTCAATTCCGTCTTCAACTGAAAGTTTTTCTACAACATTAAACGATATTCCCATCTTTTCGGCAGTAGCGCGCCTAGTATTGCCACTTCCAAATTCTTGAACTTCAATATCGTGTGGCGCATTATGAGAATTGTACAAATATCCCTTATCTTTTAAAACTCTTGCATAGTGAGCCATTCCTTCTCCAGAATTCTCATAGTAATCTATAACCCTTATCTCAAATCCAGTAGATTGAGTAAAAATTATACTCGTAGAATCTCCCACTCCAATATCCCACCAAGTGTCAACTCTTAGTTTCGGGTCATAAGGTATTCTTAAAAAATGTTTGCGCTCTCTCAATTGGTCAATTTGTTTTCCGTAGTAAGATCCTTCCACATTAGCCTGAAATGCCTCATCTGGCGTAGAAGGAAATTCAGCCTTCATGTCATCTTTCATTAGTTCTTTCTTCTTCTGATACCAAACTTTTTGTCCATAAGAGAACTTATCTCCAGTTTCTATTTCTAAATGTGCAAAATATTCTTGAGTTTCCTTTGTGATTATAGCTGGCGCATCAATACAATATTCTTTTTTCAAATACCATGGAAAAAAGAAAAATTTCCAATCTAACGGAGTTAATTCTTTTCCTTCTTTTTGGATTTCCATGGCTTTTTTACAAATGTCGTAAAAAACCCCATATTGTCCTTTAGCGGTTGACTCAACTATAATAATTTGTCCCTGGTGAACAGTATTTAGTGCTCCAGTTTTAATTTCTATAGCCTTATCTGGTTCTCTTTGGTCGATTGTAGCCAATTCTGTAATGTGTAAATTTTGAAGAGTACCGCCCCTTAAAGAAGTACCAACATAAACCGATGCTTCGTCATTGTTCCTCTTAAATTTCAAGGTTCTGGCGTTATTTTGGTCAATTTCATACTCGTCTTTTATCCAGTCTGGTAAATTATTCCAAGCATATCTGGTTTTTGAGTCGAAAATCTTTTGTGAATCAAACATTGTGTGAGCAATTGTGGCAGAATCTTTCATCCCGAACAAAGTATCATCTAGAAAAAGTATACAAAGTAGGGTCGTAATTCCATGTTGTCTGGCTTTTAATACCACGTTCAAATACCATAGGTTATCAAATAGTTGCTCTTGAATCTCATTCATTACAAATCTTATATGATTTCCTGCGTCGTCTTTAATCCAGTATAAATTGTTTATTCTCCATTTACGGTCTGCTAGATGTTCGGTGATTTGTGATATTGCTTGCTCATTGGCTTCCTTTGACGATAGAACTTTTTGTTTTGGCATGTTGTATTGAATCTAAAATATCTCCTAGCGGTCCTTTAATTTTTGTTTCTGATTTTTCTATCCAACCGTCAAAGTTATTTTTTAGAGCGAAAATCGCTCCAACGCATTGCTTTTTACCGAATAATTGTTTTTCCATGTACTCTTCAATTCTTGCGCGAGCCATCTCTATTAAATTTCCATATCCGTAGTACTCGTAAGTTTCATAGTTCTTAAGAGTAGACCTACTGACACCTAATGCTAGTGCCAATCCAGAATAAGTGTAAGGAATTTGCTCTCCATTTTTGTCTCCTGTGTCACAATCTCTAAAATATTTATCAATTCTTTTTTTAAGAGCGATGGCACCTTTAATTTTCATCGGTCTTCCAACGTGTTTTTCTGGACGCAAAGCTCTCCCTGGATACATGTGAGTAACGGGAGCCTTTTCCTGCTTAATTTCATTGTTAGAGACAGCCAAAGATTGTGTATCCATAAAATTCCTTTAGCCACCTAATGTGGCTTCGCAGTACACATTGAAGTGAAAGCTGTGATACGACACAAGGTCGCTAAAAGAATATTATTTTTAGACTACGTTGTTCCATTATACTCCTTTTTTTTAAAAAAGTCAAATAGCATTATTAACAGAATTTCCTATTAGAGAATAAATATCGTTAATAAATCTTTAATTTGGTCCAACATCTTTTATGAAGAGTTTCGTTGAATGGTTTTCCAAATAAATCTGTCTTTACTCTAACAGTTTCTTGGGGATGGTGGCGTAGTTCTGTGTTAAGGGGCTTTTTACAAAATCTACATTTTGGATTTCTTTCCTTTTTCATAAATTAATACCTCAACATGAGGATTTTCTTTACTAATAAAAAATTCGTCTGCTAAAGAACAAACGAATTGTTGAGAATCATTCTCAATAACCTTTGCCATCACTAATCCGTCTAAAATAAATTTCTTTGCAAAGGCTATGTTATCAATATCTTTACGATGATTCTTTGAAAACCATTTAAAAACTATAGTCACCGGATACTTCTTAATGGATTTTATTTTTTGAGATTTACATTCCCAAAAGACGCGTTCAGTTTCAGACTTTTTAACACTACCGCCAGCGTATCGGTTATAAGCTATCTTTCTGATGTAGGTATTGAGATCGGTGAATTCGCCAGGGAAAACGATGTTAGTCATAGCGCATTTTCTCTTTAATGCCTAGAATCGTAGCCCAGATGGTAATAACGCCAAATAATGTTACAATAAAAGAATCCATGTTATTTATTTACAACCACAAGTGAATTTGCGCGAACCAGGGTGCTTGGTGCACATCTCCATTCTTGTAGAATCATTCGATTCTTTTTCTACGACCTTTTCCTCTACGACGCGGACAACTTCTTCCTTGGGCTCCTTCTTAGCCTCTAAACTAGCAAAGTACTCCTTACGATGTTCCTTTGACTCAAATGGTACCGACAGTATCTCAAACTCCAAAATATCATCAATTTCAAATTTACTTGCTTCCTTCTTGGGAACTATAATCCCAATAGAATTCCCCAACTTCCTCAACTTAGCTTTAAAGCTCATAATTAGTTATAACTTAATAATAATACTCTACCTTAATTATAGCATATAGTTATAACAAATACAAGAGCAAACCATAGATTGTTATAACAGACTCATAAAAAATAGAAAAAATTAAAATTTGATTTTCCTTAATCGGCGCCCTAATGGGCGGGGTGTACCCCCTGTCGCACAATGGGAACTTGTGGGAGGGCGTGTGGATGTGGAGGGGGTTCCCCCACGCTATACGCAACCCCTCGCCTCTACTCCGGTGCATACGGGGGGGTGGGTAGTGTGCTGTGCTATGCTATACCTATAATATATACTATATAATATGGGCGGGGTATATTATATGGAGTGGGTATAATGTAATATGATGAGTATATGCTTTTGTATAATGTATAATATGGAGTGGGTATATATTACCTACCTTTATTTTATATCTTTTATGCTTAACATTTATTATTTACCAACTCTTATATTATATTAACTACATTTTATTGTTAGGTGTGGGCTTTATGTATATAATATATTATACAGCGTAGCTGGCGGTGATCCTTATGCTATTTTATATTACATTTTATGTTATAACTTTATTAGTAATTACTCCTATTATGTTATAACTTTATTAGGAATTATTCTCAATATGTTATAACTTAACCTTGCATTTTTAGCAAGGGCTTTTTTTTGGTGTTAGGTATTGACAGGGGTGCTTGTATGGGCGTATAATTAAGATGCATCAGGTTATCACATTTTACAGCTTATCTTGCACTTTTAAAATTATATATTATCAAGACAAGGCAAGGGCAAAAAATATGATAATTGATTTAATACTAAACAGAAAAGATGGCGAAAAATACAATCCAAAAACATTTTATAACAATGTTATGCAATATGGAGAGATAGGATATAACATAACCGAAGCAATGGATAGTGGAGATGAAAAAGATGTTAAAATAGCGTTGTGCGAATATATTGTTAAAAATGGTTATAATAAAAATATAAATTATTTTATTATAAACAATGATTGGATCATAAATTAAATAAAAACTACAATGACAAAAAAAAATTATATAATTTTAGCCGGTGGCATAAAAAAAGCCTTACTAAATTGCAAGCAAGCCGAACGAATGGGCATTATATTTTTAGCCGACATTATAGCCATTGAGCTACAAAAAGAAAATCCAAAGTTCAACCCAAAAAAGTTTTGGGACTATATATCAAAAAAATAATTTATTAGCCATTGCCGAATTGATAATGTATAATTTTAAAAGGGCAAGATAAGCCCAAAGGTCGAAAAAATAGCATTTTTAGCGTCAAAACCAAAAAAAACGACGCATTAAAATGCCCTATAAACGATTTAAAATTAAAAGTTGATGTATATGTCGTCTACAATAGGCGTATAAATCAACAAAAAAATATGAACAAAAAACAATTAAAACAATATATCAGCGAAAACATTGTCGACGCCGACATATCATATCGTGGCGGAACATTAAAAGTAGATGTTTCTAAATTGTTTAATACCGGCGATGAAGAAGCAGTAATGGGGGCTTATCAAAATTATTTGGGCGGTGGAATAGCCGGATCCATCCAAAGCGGACGCCAGTTTGATATATCCCATTTTAGCAAAAAAGATTTGAAACTATATAATGATTTAGCCGAAGCCATTAAAAAATATTTTTACGATATAAACAATGGTGGCGGTGATGATTATATGCAAGAAAACATAACCGGCAAAGACGCCAAAGACGGTTATGAAAATCTAAAAAGTATGCCGAGATCAGCATACTAATTTTTGGTTGCTATTGATATTGAGCCGGAATTGTCCGACTCAATAATGAGTAGCAAGTAGAAAAGGTCGGCTATTCTAAAACATATAATTAAAATAGATTTAAAAATATGAAAAACCTAAAAAAGTTTAAAGTGAAGTTCGTCCAAACCGAAACTTTTATTGTTGATGTTTTAGCAAAAAACAAAGAGGAAGCCGAAACAAAGGCAACAGAAAAGTTTAACAATGGGGATTATCAAGAGGTCGGTGATTGTAATGTATCATTAAATTATGTTTATGATGTCAGCAATACCGACGATCCATTTAATCCATAAAATATAATTAAAATAATAAAAAATATGGAAATTATAAATGACGCAATAGACGCTATAAATGAGGGCAAAAGCGTCCCCAAAAAAATAGGCGATTTTAAAATAAAATATGTTAGCACAGACGCTTGGCGTGGATACTATGACGCTATCGCTACAAAAAAGAGTGGTTGAAAAAAAATTGACAGCGATTGGATAACAGGAAATTGGGACGACGCCGGAGAGCACGCCAGCGACGCCAAACAAACAGAATCGGAAGCTATGGACGCAAAAGCCAAAGCAGAGGGCAAAGAAATGGTGGTAGTATTTTTACCAACAAGCAATGTTTTTTCTACCGGATACGATGTCTTTATAAGATAGTTGGCTATTGATTAGGGTTTTTATTGTCGCAATAGCACAATAGAAACCCTTATTGAGTAGTTAAAATTATGTGGAAAGTTGAGTTTAGAAAAAATTGCAAAATATGTAATGAGCCATTAAAAAAAGGGTTTAGGAGTTTTTGTAGTAAAAAATGCAGACAAAAAACCTACTCTAAAAAATACGCAGAATATAACAAAAAATGGCAACAAGAAAAAAGAGGCGAGTATAAACCCAACAAATTAAAATGTAAAATATGCGGTCGTTGGTATATACAAGTAGGATCTCATATAATACAAAGGCACAAAATAACAGCGAGAGCATACAGAGAAATTATGGACTTGCCGGTTAAACGAGGCATAACTCCAAAATGGTTTAGGAAATTAAAGGGCGAGCAAGCCATAAACAATAAAACATATAAAAATCTAAACAAAGGTCGAAAAAATTGGTCTACCAAAGGTGATACAAGAGCAAAAACAAACACTTTTTGGAAAAGCCATAGGCGAAATCCGGACGAGTATTACAATTAAAAAAAGAATAAAAAATGAAAAAAGAATATGTTTTTACAAACAACGAGAATAAATTGGAAATCATACCGCCTTTTGAGTTTTTGCGTGGCATAGAAAACAAAGGAAAATTAATGGGCTACGCAAAGAATAAAAAGGGCGAAAAGTTTGCAATTTACCCAGCACCTTGTTCTTTTGAAACTTGCTATTGTTGGGCGACAGCAAAAAAAATATTTAAGAAAAAATAATTCACACCCCTACCCCTTGCATTATACGCCTTTTGGGTGTATAATAAATGGTAGAGGATAAGAATTGAGAAATCGCACGCCTTGATATTGAATAAAAATCCAAAGAGTTGTGCCTGCAATATGGCTTTAAAACATACTCGTGAGGATTAGTAAATATCTCGGCGTAGCGTATATTCTTATTGCGTCTTGGATACATCATATTATCGGCGGTGGTTGCTAAAAGCTGATAGCATTAAAGCAAAAGACAGCTTCGGCTATACCGAATAAGCACGCCACCGCCAAAACATTAAAAATCTTATCTGCTTGCAAGTGGGTTCGCCTTATACTTGGGCGTAATGGTCGCAGAGAATATACATAAAAGTTGCAACGCCACATTACCCAAAGGCGTGTAAATGGTCGCACCTGAAAAGCAGGTTATAATACCCTTGCAACCCACTCGTAAGCAGATAAGACATAGCTGGTAAGCCACTATTTTCGCGTGGTTAGAGGGTTAGCGAAGTTGCCCCATTTATTTAGGGTGGGGATAAAAGGACTACTGCCAGCAACTTAAACAATAAAAATATGAAAAAACTAATAATAAAAAATGATAAGCAGTTGCAAAAAGTTTTAGACACTCCAATTAAACAAAATATCTATTGGTCTGAAAATCCGTTAGACAGTGGAACATTAAAAGAGGGTAAGGTCTATATTGACAGAGAAAGTATAATGGATAATTTTGAGTTCCAACTTGATGAAATTATTAACGCAGTAGAAAATTATTAAATATAAATAAATAAGTAATTATCTTAAAACACATAATAAGATAATAAAAAATATGGGACGATATTATAACGGCGACATAGAGGGAAAATTTTGGTTTGGGGTTCAAAGCAGTGATGACGCAGAGTTTTTTGGGGTCAGTGGATCTCAAAACTACCTCAATTACTACTTTACCACAGACGATTTGCCCTCAATTAAGTCCGGAATTAAAAAGTGCGAAAAAGCGTTAGGCAAATATAAAGAAAAATTAGACAAATTTTTCAAAAATTGTAATGGCTATAACGATGAAATGTTAGTAGAAAAACTTTCAGTTGACGAGAAAAGAGTTAGAGAATTGTTAACTTGGTATGCAAGATTAGGATTAGGCGAGAAAATCTTAAAATGCGTTAAGAAAAATGGCGAGTGTAATTTTGACGCTGAATTATAATTAAAATATAATAATATGAAGATAAAAAAGAAAACAAGTTTTATTTGCCCTAATTGTAAAGAAAAACAATATGCGATAGGACAAATACAAAACGCAGACATATTATATAGTTTTGATTTAAAAGCACAGACAACTAACGAAGAAGACACCTATTATGGAGATTTTGTTGGATATATGTGTTTAAATTGTCATCAAAACTTACCATTATCAATTAAAAGAAAACTAAAAATATGAAAACAATAATAAACAAAATAAACTCCGAAATTAAAAACAAAATAAATGAGTGTTGGGGATATCATAAAGACGAACTAAAAGCAAACAAGTGGCACAAACAAGACATTGGCTCATTAGATGTAAGCCCTCTTGGTTGGGAAGATATAATGTTTTTTGAGGGCGTAATTTATGGTTTAGAATTAGCGAAAGATATGATTATTCGTAATAATGAAAAAAAATAATATGAATAAAAAATACTTATATTGTTATAACTGCAAAAATTATCCTGATGTTATCAAAGAAACATTTAACAAGCAACCAGTAGAAGAGTTAAGAAAATGGGGCGGGGATTACTACGAATTAGTAGAAAGCAACATCAGTGATTGCGAATATACACAAACTTGTGGGGTTTGCGACGCTACTTTGATAGAAAAGTAATAAACCACACAAAAGCAATAAAAATCGTTTATAACCCCAATTTAAGCGTTTAAACAGCGTTTTAATTATTAACCAACCATTAAAATGGACACTCAAATCATTACACTCCTTTTTACAGGGTCATTTATATCGTTATTACTATATAGTTTATTAAATAAGTAAATAAAATAATATGGAAAAAAGAACTATTAAGCAATTAAAAAAAGAATACGCCGAGTTGTATGACATTATTTATGGGCAAAATGCTTGCTATGGTAGCCACGACATTTTGAGATTAAGAGCCGTTGAAAAAGAATTAGAGGAAAGAGGGGTAGAAATACAATTAAAGGTTAACTTTAATTAAAATAATATGAACGAATATCAAATCTATATTAAAAGCCACTGCGAAGCCCCTGATTATGAAGACACTTGCGAAGCCAACAATGTAAAAGAGGCAAGCGAAATCTTTGCTAAAAAGATAAACCGATTGTCAGAGGATTATTGGGACGCAAAGGATCTCATTAAACACATTGATGCGGGCGAAGGCGTCTGTCCTGTCTGCAAAGATGTGCCATTGGACGAGAAAGAAACTATCTGTCCGGCTTGCTTATCATCAAAATTAAACGACGAGGCAGACCTTAAAATTGATGATTGGAAAAATGAAAAATATGGTTTGGGTGTGTAATCTATTGACTTCGGCTTGTTTATATGCTATAATGTATATAATGATTAGTCATTTCATCAGGTTGGTATGTGCCAACGAAAACTATTTAATAAAGTTTTAGAACCGGTAGCAATACTGGTTCTTTTTATTCTCTCATAGCAAATTCTGTGGATTGACTTTGATTTAATAATTTGCTATAATAGATAAATGCAGGGGATATATCGGTAATTTCAAGCTTGGTATTAGCGATAATACAAAACAGAAAACCCCACTTTCCCTTGCAGGTTTGGGGTTTTTTGTTGACAAATCCATTTTTAATTTATCTCGTTGATTGCTCTGTTGAATAAAGCCAACATCAATCTAGGCTTATAAAATAAATTATTTGTGCCGATCCAGCCGGTTAAATAGCAGGGGTTCTGCCTGACAGCAAATAATTGAAAAAGATAAGCTCTCCATCGTTAAGCGGTATTATATCCTAAATCCTTGATGAAGTTGCCTGCGTAGGCGTTGAACTAAACGAGCAAGGTTCTTATGAATAGGGGTATAAAGCGAGGGTTGACCCTAAACTACGCATAAAAGAAAATGGTGTCATACTGATTATTTGATTTTTTAATGCAGTTTCTACTGACAGGATAACGCTTCGGGTTGACCCCTAATATAATAGTCTAAAAAACAAAAAAAATATGGATAACAATTGGTGGGAGAAATTACAATATCAATGTCCTAAATGCAAAAAGTATTTATGCTTTAAGTTGGTTAGAGAGGACAAAAGATATTACTACAAAAAGTGTGCCGAGTGTGGATTTGAAAAAAAACAAGAAATAGCGTGGGGAAAGTGGGAAATGAAAGACGGAAAAGTATTTTTAATAAGCAATAAAATAAAAAATCCAATTGAGATTGAACTTAAAAATATAGACGGAGCTTTAAAAATAGTTCCGGTTAAATAAAAAATATGATTATAAAACCAAAGCAAGATAAAACGCCACTAGCCCTTGTTTATTATTATCTCTCTTGTAAAAACGAAGTCGTTGACAATAATTCAAAATTACTCTCTCGTTATATTAAATCAGCAAAAGAATTATTAACCTTGTGCGATTTTAATTTACAAAAAGCTAAAACATACATAGATCAGGTGAAAGGCACGACTTGGGTTGGTGGCTATAATTGGACACTTGAAACCGTAATAAAAAAGTTTTTAGAAACTGAAAAATTAATACAAGACAATACCCCAAAAGATATATTCGTAGAAACGCCTGCCGGAAAAAGACATCACGGAGTGGTTGTTGGTAAGATATTCAAAAGAAAATTTGATTATAAAAAAGATATAATGCACATCTTTAACGCCCTTTCAATTCACCCTGACGCTCTCAAAGAAATAGAAAAAATGGGCGTAGATAGTTTAGAATACGAAGAAATTGACACTCACAAAATCTATCGCATCTCTCTTAAAAAAGCAAAAGAGGTTGGTTTTGAAAAATACTTTGCTGGTGGTAAAACTACCTACATACAACTTAAATACTGGGAGGTCGAAAACAAAAATCAGAATAAATTATTATAAAACTTATCCACAGGGGTGGGGTATTGCATTTTTACGCCCAAAGGTGTATAATTAATATATAAAGGTCGAATCGCTACTAAAAATCAAATTATAATGTCAGAAGAACAAAAACAAATTAGGTGGACTACAAAGCGCAATGTCTTGAAAAATAAAGCAATTGTTCATTTGGTGAAGTTGGGGTGGAATTATTATGAAATTTCTCAACTATTAACTCCGTATTTCAACAAAATGGACAAAAGAAATGTACGTAAAATCTACCTACGAGATAAAGATATTTACGAGGTAAAATTAGTAAATACTATTAATAAGTAAATAAATAAATAAAACAATATGAAACACAACACATTAAGAACTACATTAAAGGTCTTTTCGATAATTGCAGTAGTGCTTGGGACGCTTGCGATTATTGATTCATTCACAAGCACATCAGGAGACGCAGGATATTCTTTTATTGGTGGGGCGCTTTACTTAGTTGAGGGTTGGTTAGCATTAGCATATATTAACAAGAAATAAAATGGCTTTCTCGACAGAAGATCTATATAACATTTACCTAAAAGACACCAAATATAATATTGGGATGGGAGTAGGTAATGCTTTTAATAAGGCGGTGGACTTTTATCTATCAAATAAAAATATAAATGTCGGTAAGTCAGAATCAGACGCCTTAATGATTATAGAGGGGTTAAGAAATATGTTTTTTGAAAGCAATAGAATAAAAGTGGAAAAAGAGTTTGAAAGTTTTGTTATTGACAACCCCCCAAGTAAATGGTTAGAAGAAAAGCACGAAATAAGTGGGTTGGTATTATCGGCGCAAGAGAATTTGATTCCAGCTATCCAAGATTATGGATACGGTGAGCCACCTAAACAAAAGAAAAAGTTAGTAGACATACCAGTAATAAACGATGAAAAGTAATGGATACAAACAAAGCAATACTCAACTATGTTAACCTGCGAGACAAGGGTAAACACAAGAGAGAAATAGGTCATTATTATTGTTCTGAAATATACTCTATTATCAAGGGATATTTGAAGCCGGAAGACTTCTTTACAGAAAAACAAATTTATATGTATAGTTGTGAGAACATATCGTCTGGGTTCGCCTATGAAAACTATCTTCAAAAAGTATTGGAGTTTAATAAGGCAGATTGCAAATATCAAGAAAGAACCGAAATAAAGATAGACGACTTCTCAATTACAGTAAAGCCGGATTTCTTATTCCCAAATATGCTTTGGGAAACCAAATGTCCTGATAAGCCTATGGCAGATGAAATACCCGATAAATGGAAATATCAATTGGAAGCCGAATATCAGGCATTTAAAAAACCAACATATTTGGGCATATTCCGAAAACACCCAATTCTAACATTAATAGAATATAAGCAATCAGATAGGGTGTGGAAATTCGCGGTATCAAAGGTCGCAGAATTTCATAAAAAATTAAAAGAATTAAGTATCAAACAAAATGGAAATTCAAATCCAAAGTAAGTATGCAAAATTAGGAGCAGATGTGCAGGATGGAGATATTTGTGTCATTCGTTCAGAGGGCACGTTAGATCCATCACCATCTGACCCAATGAAGAAAATCTACAACTTCATAATTGAGTTAGTAGATGGTTCAAAGAAAACAGCGTCGTTTAATAACGCTACTTTAAAGAACCTGGTTAAGTCATACGGAAAAGAGAGCAAGAAATGGGTAGGAAAGCCGATAATGGCTAATAAGGTTAAAATGCAGGTCTTTAACGAAATGAAAGATGTGTTAGTGTGGTCAGCCCCTGATGAGCCGGAAACAGAGGAAGAAGAAATTTCAGAAGAACAAGAATAAATTATGCTTTTAGAAATTCCAACCTGTAAAAAGAAATTTAAGGTTAGAAGCAAATCCAATCCAAACGAATGGCATCACTTAGAATTATGGACAGATGATACCATCGTGTGTGATTGTATCGCCGGAAAGATGAGAAAAGAATGTCGTCATAAATCAATTGTTAAAAAATATTTATCTAAAACAACAAATAAATAATTAAAAGATTGTCTGGGAATCCAATCAAATGTATAAACTATGGGGGAAAATACCTCCGGCAAAAATACCAAGTTCAGTTGAAATAGATAAAAGCTTTTGGGATTTGTTTGCGGTGGGAGATACTATTTTAGACATAGGTTGTGGAACAGGAAGATTTTGCTATAAAGCCAAAACTCTTGGATTAAACGCAACCGGAATAGACATAAACAAAGAAGCTATAGATATGATAAATGAGGACGCCTACTTGGAAGGAATTAATGCGCGACAAGCCAATATCTTAACAGACGAAATTGAAGGGAAGTTCGATGGGGCGTTATTGCAAGGACTATTATGTTGTATGACAGAAGAAGAAAGAATTGCTTGCTTAAAGAAAGTTCGTAAACTTCTTAATGGATACCTACACATTGCGGAATTTGAAATGAATGGTGATTACAGAGAAAGATATTTAGAGGACGAAAAAATAACCGGAGAATATGGCACGCTCGCTATAAGAGATAAAGAAACAAATGAAGTTATCTGCCATAGTCATAATTTCTATGAACAAGAATTAAAAGAACTTTTAGAAAAAACTGGATTTAATATAGTTAGTATTAAAAAGACAAAATTCACATCATACCATAAAGAAAAAAAGCCAGGTATAATGATAATAGCAAAATAGCTGGTAGCCTGCGTGGTCAGCCCATCACCATATTATTAAAAGGTAATTAAAACAAATATGAAGAAAACAACAGAAGAATTTTATCAAGAATTTAGACAACAAGGTTGGACACACCAACAAGCAAGAGAATTGGCGTTAAAAGCACAAGAATTACAAGAAAAAGAACAAGAAAGAATGGCAGAAGAAGTTAAGAACGAACAGCAAATGGGAGCAATATAAAGTGTGTATTTAACCCCCCAAACAGGTATATTAACTAATTAAAACAAATATGAAAACTATAATTGAATTAAAATCATTACAAGATGCATTAGATAGCGAAATAACTACTTGTAGAAAATGTGGCAAGGAAGAAGATTGGGGATTTATTAGAGAATGGGGAGATTGTAATGAGTGTGTTGCAAAACAATGGCAGGAACAAGATATTATGCGAAATAAAAAAGTATTACCTTATATGCCAGGTATGAAATTAGAATAATTAGAAATGGGCGGTCAGAAAAAGTGGTAGCCCACCCCTGTAGCTGACCTAAACAGGGGAAGAAATTATAATTAAACAGGTATTACTCACCTAATTAAAACAAATATGAAGAAAGAAAAACTAATAATAACTTGTGAGATAGACAACTTACCAGAAAACTCAAATATCCTTGACTTTCAGATTGTAATAATTGAAAACGGATGGATTAGTAGGATATTCAAAGATTGGCGTAAAATATCTTATAGGAAAGCAACAATTACTAACTTAAAAGTAGAAAAGTTTTAGCCCCCCAACAGGTATTATTAAATTAAAACAAATATGAAGAATACAACAATTACTATTATTAAGGACTTATCAGGATTAGCGTTTGTTGTTTGGGTATTATATGAGCCGTCAATAAGTAACTGGTGGACTATTTTTGGAATATTTATTTGTAGTGGAGATTATGAAATAAAGGATTAGTCCCTTCAAACAGGTATAGGGGGTAGAAATCTGGGAAAACATTACTCGCTTAAATGTTGTGAAACCTTAATCGGGGAAATGGAAGTTATGGACTATATGTTGCTCATAAGCCATACTTCCGCCCAGAACTCTGCCCCTTCTATGTCTTAAAGAAAAATAATTATTAAACCACCCCTTCGGGGGAAAAGAAGATGGAGAAAGAAACAAAAAAAAGAATTGCAGAAGGAAGAAAGTGTTGTAAGAATGTCTGGAAAGAAAAACCCTGTCCTATTCAAGTAGAAAATATATTTTGGTGTAGAATTCATTTTCTTTTATTCAAACCACATCTTTGGAAATTAGTTAACCCCCTCCCTCACAAGGAGCAATAAAGAAAATATATTCACCCCTAATTAAAACAAATATGCCAAAAACAAAACGAAGCCAAAGAGTAAGACAAGCCAATAACCCACCCCAAAGTGGCGAAGCACAAGACAACTTTAATAAAAACAACAGAAAAGGTTGCCAGCCAGGTAGAACGCCTAAAATTATTAAACCTAATTAAAACAAATATGAAGAAAGAAAATTATTATGCGGAAGTAAATTGTAAAAATTGTTCCTACGGTTATCCAGATGATGATGGGTTTGAAATATCAAAAGGCAAAACAGAAAAAGAATGGTCAAGTGAAACAGAATGTCCTGAATGTGGTTGTAAGAATGTATTATATTTTAGAAAAACATTTCCAGAAAAACCAAGATATATTTAACCTCCAAACAGGTATAGGGGGTAGAAATCTGGGGTACTGGCAATAAAGCCTCCTAGCCCCAGAACTCTGCCCCTTCTATGCCATATTACTCACTTAATTAAAACAAATATGAAGGATAAATTTACGTGGGGAGCAATAGTAAAACCCACAAAATCATTAGTAAAAACTGAGCTTATTAAGGAAGATGATTACGGAATATCACTTGGACAAACAAAAGATAAGCAGTGGATTGTTGTAATAAAAAGCGAGAAAAAAACACCACATACATATCACCCAAGTTTTTGGGAATTATTAGAAATTTAGTCCCCCAAACAGGTATAGGGGGGTAGAGTAGAGGATATGGGGAAAGAAAGCGCTAAATCCCGAACGTATCCTCTATCCTGCCCCTTCTATGCCTTAAAGAAAAATAATTATTAATAACCCCTTCGGGGGAAAAGAAGATGGAGAAAGAAATAAAATTGGAAACTGGCGAAATAATTAAATTACCAAATGGAATAGTTTGTGAACTAAACACCGAATGGCTTGGATGTAATATCTATTTTAAAAATTTGAAAACCTATATTCCCCAAAATGCCTCTGTTTTATTAGCAATAGAAAAAATTAAAGATTTATTGCTTGCTTATTTTAAGAATGTGCGAAAAGTAGAAAAATATCTATTAACCCCCTCCCTCACAAGGAGCAATAAAGAAAAATAATTAAACAAAAAAGAATATGATATTTACAGAATGCGAATGTGGCGAGCCGATAACGGTTGGTTATGAAGCTGGCGATAAAATGGGTTATTATAGAGTGAATTGTAAATGTGGTAGAATCGCAATGGTTGAACTTATTTCCTTCGGTGGAGAAACACATATTTTTGACAATGAAACAGAATTAGAAAAGTTTGTGAAAGAAAAAGGGTTAAATGCTCCGTTAGAACCCTAATAAGTAAATTATAAAAGATATGAAGATAGTATTTTGGGAACAATGGAATGATATAAGTTTTTCCGAATTCAGTATTGTTAATTTTTCGCTTAAAAGAGAAGGGAACATGGTCTGTGTCAGTATTGGTATTATGGGGATAGGGATAGGAATAGGATTTAAGTTTAATTCTTAAAAAGAGTATTATTAAAAGGTAAAAATTTATGAACAGAATTTGTGGAACTTGCGGTGGCTATATCGGAAATTTTACTATCGCAGGCGATGTAGAAGTAAAAATATGTAATTGCATGCCAAACCCCAAAAAAGAACAGGAGTGCAACAAATATTGCGTAGGAGATGGCAATACAACATACCCAGCGTTTAACGGCATAGATGCTATTGCAGAATCTAAAAAGAGTAAGAATTTTGAAAAGTATAGCTACGCTGCAAGTCAGAAAATAAAATTATCTATAAAAGTTTATAATAAGACAGAAAAAATAAGAAAATTATTAAAAGAAATTGACAATTTATTAAATTAACCCCCCCCTCCCCAAACAGGTATAGGGGGGGTAGATGGGGGAAAGTGAATTAGCAATAATCATTGGCAGACTGAATCAGAATATGGAGCGAAACCATTTGAAGGCGAATGTGTCGCACCTGCCGAGAGTAATGATTCCTCTTCCCCACCTGCCCCTTCTATGCCTTAAAGAAAAATAATATGAATGAATTACCAATAACAAGCGAAAACGAATTAAAAGCACTAATAATAAATTGTGGGGACAATTTCAGACGACTTACATTGCATCATAATTGCGTTGGAAAATCGCATATAATACAAAAAAGAGGTGCAGATATGAAATGGCAAGCAAGTCCGAACCAACATATTTCGCCAGTTAAGAAATCTTACTGGGGCAAAACTCCAGAAGAAGCAGTTTATAATCTTTATATGGAAATAAATAAACAAAAAGCGTTGAACTCTAATAAGTAAATTATAAAATAACATGTTAAATACAATATTAAAAATAATAGGAGTTATAGTTATAAGTATGGTATGGATTGCTCTTTACAAAATTGTATCATTCCAGGTTGCGATTTTGTTAGCATTAGCAACCATTCATATGGAATTAGCAACTCGTAATCAAAGTGAATATGAAGACAAAGCAACTTTATGATAATAAATTTGTGTGTATCGGGAGTAGTGTAGTTTTTAAATGTTGTGATTGCGGGTTAAAACATAAATTTACTTTTAAAGATATGATGTTCAAAGTCAAAAGGCTTAATCACTTTAAAAAACTTAAAAAAAGAAATCAACCTAATAATTAAATTATAAAAGATATTTAAACAATTAGTTAAAGGATTATGAAAAAAGACGCCGTTAAACAATGCGTCTTTTTATTTGCCATCACATCCTGAATATTGATTTGATAAGATACAAAGCATTGGCTTTGCTTTACCAGCAATATGGTGTGCGATAGCTACTTATAACACGTCCACTGATGCTCCTCTCCTAAAATCCACATACCCACCATACACATGATTTGTGCTTTTGCTGACTTATAGTCTCCTAAACAGTAATGGTCAAATGTTGGTTTATGAAATTGAGCTACTCCGTATGCCAATCCATTATCTCCTATTGCATTAAACTTAAAACCAGACTCACACTTAATGGTCTCATAGAATCTGTCTTCGTCTAATCCATATTCGTTAGCAAGCCACACTACAACCAGTTTCAGTTCTTCGGGGGTTGGTGTTTCAGATAAGACATCAAATGGTGTTGGTTGATATTGCAATGTTTCGGGCAGGTCGCCAAATGTTTTTAGAGCTATTCCCAGACCTATAAGAACCAGTATGCCAATTACTGAACCGTATCTGAGTAAGCGTAGCTTTTTAAATAGTGCATAAGTTATTCACCTCGTATGCCTTCTTTGTAAATAGCTTTCCAAACTACCTCATAAACTGCCATTCCCGAAACTGCTATTGTAATTGTTGTGTTAAGAATTTCTGGTGGCAATAATTTAATTGCCGCTCCAGCTCCTGCTACAAAGAATGAGGCTAATAATAATACGACTTGTGATACTAATGACCCCCACCTTCCTTCTATTTTTCCTCCAATTGCTTTTACGATTTGAACTAAGAGTGAAGCTACTATTGCTCCACCAGCTATTGTTGTTATATCCATGTTAATTTTTATCTATAAATAATGTTAATAATGCTATCGCCAATATGCCGACCAAAAATATAGTAGCGATTATATTTGCTGCATCTTCACAGGTCATTTCTTTATGAGTAAATCTTGGATTTGTGCAAATAAATCTGCGATCTGTGCTTTAATTTTATAAAGTATATCTTGTTTTTCTAACGCGCTCAAATCTTGCAGGTAGGGTAGTGGGTCGATAGCTCCCAGCATTTTATTATTCTGTAAAACATTCAATCCATCTTTAACTGGTTTAATCTGAAAATGAAGGTGCGTGGCAGTAGAATATCCTGTGTTATCTGCCCAACCTAATAATTCACCAACTTTAACTTTTTGCCCATGTTTAACATTTATTCCTGCAAAATGCCAATAACTAATTTTAATTTGATTATTTCCACTGGCGTTTGAAAATCCATCTGACCATTCATATTCTTGGTCTGACAAAACAGTAACGCCCAGTCCCCTGGCTACTTCTGTGCTTACTTCGGTGACCGTTCCTTCTAATGAAGCATAAACCGGTTGCCAGTCTTTTGCTGGAAAATCTAATCCATTATGTCCTTTCATTCCGTGATATTTATATACAGAGACATATCCAATAGGACAAGTGGGTTTGAATCTTGGGATAATAGAACCAGTGCCATCTTCCTTGATACAGCAGTTATTCTCGCCAAAGTTTTGGCTAATTATAAGTCTTGAATTTAATGGTTTGTATAGTTTTAACTTCATATTTGCATAGTTTTAATAATAAGTTGCATAGATTTAATAGATTTCGGCTTTAAACCTATAAAATTGAGGGGTGATTAAGGTCCACCCCGAACCTTGTTATTTAGGGAAGTTTGGATTTGCAAACCTTGCAAGCCCGACAGGGATTCTGAACTTGTTGTTGCTCCAAGAGCAGTTGAGCCTCATTAAGCTCGGCATTGTGTATGTCCTTACACTTCTGCGAGCAGAATGTGTAGACCCCCTGTCTTGGTGCTTGACCTGTTTTGAGCCAACCCTTTGGGAAGGGTTGCCGACACGAACAACAGACTGATGTGGGTTGGTATGGTATTTCATACATATCTTTTCCTTTCGGTTAATTTGTTAATGAGCAAGGCGGTGGAGTTTAGCGTTTATGGCGGATGGGACACAGGATTGCCCTATTTCCCTAATGCTTGCCAGTAAAGCGTGCCAAAGGACTTTCACCTCTGTATAAGTTCAGCGACAGCCCATTCTGGACTTTTTCCCCATTCTGGGGTTATCTGTCGCCTAATCCAGTTTCTTTGCTGGAACATAGCTATTCGGTTTAGCCGTGATAGAGCTTTCGCCCCGCCTTTCGGTGCTACGGCTTGCCTAACTCCACCGCACTGCCCACTAAATTTTAAAATGTTCTATTAAAATATCTAACTTGGTTTTTATTTCAGCGATATTCACTTTAATTTCTTGATGGTCTGCGTCATTCACATCTAACTTGTGCATTATGTGATTTGAAACCCTTTAATTTTAGTTCTGTCATGACACTTACGACATAATGTTAACCCATTATTTATATTCCATAATTCTTCACAAAATAATGCTTCTTCTAATGTTTTTATATTGTTCTCGTCTAAAATAACACTGTATTTTTTTATATGATGTGCTTCTAAATAAACTCCCCTTTTATAGCAAAACTGACACGTATAATTATCTCTTGTAAATACATCTGACCGCCACTGACGATATTTAAAATTGGTTCTTATTCTTTGCTCTAATGATGTCCTTCCTCCCTTCCATCTATGATTGAGTTCTTTACATTTGCCCCACATTGGATTTTTTTCTCCCTTATTTTTCCCCTTCATACCTTCACTTATTTTATCTCTCCATTTTTGAGTAAGTGGCAATCTCTTTCTATTCTTTTGCGATATACTCATTTTTTTTCTTGTTTCTTCTGACAACTTCCAATGTTTTCCAAAAACAGGATTTCCAACTCCCCTTCTTTTTTCTCTACTTTTTTCAGACCATTTTTTACCCAATCTTATTTTTTGTCCCTTATGAAATGGCATATTTTATTTTATTATATCACTATTTTTCAATAAAATATCTACTTTAGCTTCTATACAAGATAAACTTTTTATAATTACCAAATGCTCATCATTATTTTTTTCCAACGCCTTTTGTATATGTGGTAAGTGGTTTGTTTCTATGTTCTTTAGTTTTTCATTCACAACAGCCAAACTTATATCTTGCTTCTCGTCTTTCTTACCATTGGGTTGTTTGCCCCTAAGATAAGCGAAAAACTCTCTAATTGCAAAAACGAATATAACTGCTATTGAACCTAATTGATATATTTCAGGTGTAATATCCATATTATTTTAATGATGGAACATCTGTTAAGATGTCGCTTAATTGTTTTTCCTTTTCAGACTTTTTGACTTCTAATTCTGAAATTTGATTTTGAAAAACTGCGATTTGGTCTTGTGTTCTTTTTATATCAGAATCAAGTGAATCAATTTCATTCTTTAAGACCTTAATATCAACCTCTTGTGGAAGCGATTTTGATACGATTGTGCCTTTTACTAATATATATTTTTCCATAATTTTTATGCTATTAAGCTGTTTTATTTGTATGCTCATACCAATCAAATATGGCATTTGTAAGATTACTATTCGTTCCTGATGTAATTCTGAATATGTATTTTGTATTTTGTTTTAATATTATTTCAGAACTGTGTTCGGCTTCTGAACCCTGTCTTGATTGTGCAGAAGATGAACCAGAATTTCTTTGCCAAATCAAAGTCCCATCAGTTGTTCCACCA
>Ga0172370_10000892_pt1 | contig 46262 bp, 42 predicted proteins | sample LakKiv5m_FD_114538 | JGI IMG/M metagenome (GOLD analysis project Ga0172370, IMG submission 114538) | Freshwater microbial communities from Kabuno Bay, South-Kivu, Congo - kab_022012_11.5m | ecosystem: Environmental > Aquatic > Freshwater > Lake | place: Democratic Republic of the Congo...
CTTTAAAAGGAGTTGCTCCAAATGCAACCATATATGCTTATAAGGTTCTGGATTTTCAAGGATATGGAAATACAAGTAATATTATTTCAGCTTTGGAAAGTGCAGTTGATCCTAATAATGATTTAAATTTTGATGACCATGTTGATGTTATTTCTATGAGTTTAGGTGGTAGTATTTACTATAATGCGCCTTTAGTTGAGGTTGTAAATAACATAAGTACTATTGGTCCAATTGTAGTTGTTGCTGCAGGTAATAATGGTAGATATGGGTATAATTCTGTTTTATCTCCTGGTATTGCAGAAAAAGCAATTACTGTTGGTGCAAGCGATTATCTTAATAATGTAGCACCTTTTAGTTCTAAAGGACCACTATCTGATGGGCATATTAAACCAGATGTTGTTGCACCTGGTGTTAATATTTGTTCTACACAATTAAGTAATTTTGGGTTCCAAAGTCAATGTTTGGATAATTTACATGTATCATTATCAGGAACATCAATGGCAACTCCACATGTTGCTGGTCTTGCTGCATTAATCAAACAAGCTCATCCTGATTGGAATTCAAAGGATATAAAGTATGCAATAAGAAATAATGCAGATGATATTAATGCAGATATTTTTTCAAAAGGATTTGGAAGAGTAAATGCATATAAATCAGTTACGGATGTTAAACCAGTAATTATAAATTTAGACAAAGATGAGCAAACCTCTACAATTGTTTCTTTCTCTGCAAATGTATCCAACTTAAATGTTAGTCATTTATATAAATATGAGTTTAATATTGGATTTTATGACTATGAATATAATTCAAAATCTACAATTGATTGGAATAAATATTCCTCAATTAATTATTCTTCAGGGATTAGTAGTCTATATATTACAATTTACAATATTGAGTTAAATAATTTTATAGATAGCGGAATTTATGTTGCTCAACTTAAGTTTACAGATTTAAATACAGGGAAAGTAGCTTATGACTCTGTTTCTTTTAATATTGATAGTGTAGTAATTCTATATCCTGTGTCTAATTCTATTTATGGAAACAGAAAGATAATGAATATAGGAGGTTCAATTAACTTACCTTCTCTAAATTATTCTATAAGTTATAGATTATCTGGTTCAGATGATAATTGGAGTAGTTATGGCGTTGTAAAATATGATGGCCTCCTAAATTTAATTGATGAGAAGCTAGGATATATTACAGAAGGAATATTAAATTCTGGAAGTAAATATGATATTAAATTATCATCTTATATTTGGGGCAATGAATATATAGATGTAATTAGAAATATATATATTGATGGTACCTTAGATTATGGATTTCCAATATATATTGCATCAGCTTATGATACTCAAATGATTTTTGATCAGACTTATTTATTCCCAAGAACGCCAGTTTTTTATGATTTAGATAATGATTCTAATAAAGAAATAATAATTGGAGGTTCAGATAAATTAATTGTATTAAAAAATGATGGTAGTTTACTTTTTGAACCAGTCACAGTAAATGAACTATCTACAAGTTTTTATTTTGAATATGTTTTTGGTGTTCCATCTATTGGAGATATTGATTCAGATGGAGAACCAGAAATTTTAGTTGCAAGATATTTTAATAAAGAAAATAATTTATTTGATTTTTTATATGCATATAATGCAGATGGATCATTAGTTGACGGATATCCATTATATATTAATAATATCCCTGAATTTCCAAATAGTAATGATTCTATGTTGTATTTATATCCATTAATCTTGGAGGATATAGACAACGATAATAGATTAGATATTTGTTTAGAAACAGCTGATCAAAATAATAATTTGTTTATTGTTATTTTAGATGGAAATGGTGCATTTAAGAATAAAATACAGATTCTAGAAAACACAACAGGTCATAATATTGGTCTTGCGATTGGAGATATAGATTCAGATAATAATGTTGAATTTGTAACTACTGGTTTTGATTCAATTAGAAATATTGCTTACACCATTATTCTTTCTAATACTGGGGAAGTAAAACGAGTTACTCCTTACAGCCAAGGCGCAAATTATTCAGGGTATTCCTTTTTAGCTAAAGCAATCCCTAAACTTATAAATTTAGATAATGATTCTGATCTTGAGATAATTATTTTTGGAGTTGATACTCTTAGAATTGAAAATCCAGATGGAGCTCCATTTGAGGGCTGGGAAGAACCATTTTATCTTCCAGAGTATAATGTTATGATTTCTGAAACTTCACAAGAAATTGGAGTAATAAGAACAGAAGAAGGATTTAATCTTCTTTTTAGTAAATTTGTAAATTTTGGGACAGATATTAATCCAAAAATAGGATATGTTTTATACTTAGTTAATCAAGACAAAGAAATACTTTGGGTAAAAGAATTTAAAGATGAAAATTATAGATATATAAATTCACCGCCTGTATTAGTAGATATTACTGGAGATGGAATATCTGAAATATTTATTAATCTTTCAATTGGTACTTATGATTATATGAATAAAGAAAATATATTTGTATTTGATTTAAATGGAGATCTTATTTCTAATCTAACAAGGAAGACAATTTATCCTATCATTTCTGGAATAGCTGTCGAAGATATAGACAATGATTCTAAAATTGAAGTTGCAACTGTTGATAATTATCCAATTATTTATTTATGGGAGTTTGATGCTACATCTTCTTTTGATGAATATATAGATTTACAAGGTAATGTAAGACATACAGGTGTTCTTGACTCAATAAAAGATATCTTTACACATATTCCTGTTCCATCTAAGTATAGTGGAATTTATTATCCTGACATTAATGTTAGTTTATTTGTTCCTTCTCCATATAAATATCATAATATTTATTATACTCTTGATGGAAGTACACCTACAATAAGTTCAAATCTTTATGTAGGCCAAATCTCAATAGATAAGAATACAAATTTAAAAGCAATTGCAACAAGACCAGGATATCTTCCAAGTCAAATATTATCTTTAAATTATACTATACTTGATAAAAATTTTCAAAGAATTGCTCCAACTCCTATTGCAAGTAAGAAAGGAGGTAAATATCCAAGTCCATTTAAATTAAAATTGTCTTTACCAATAAATACTGGTAATGAGGAGTTTAAGATTTATTATACTCTTGATGGTAGTGCTCCTGATAGAAATACAGGTAAACTATATATTGATCCACTTTATATTAAAGAGTATACGGTTTTAAAAGCAATTTCTGTTTTAGAGGGCTATCAAGATAGTAATGTTTTAAAAGAGGAATATATTATTATTGAAAAAGAGAAGATAAATATTGAAACAATAAGTCCAGATATAACTTTCGATTTAGACAAGGATATAATTAGATAATTGTATTTTTATATTTTTTAATTATATTTTTTATATCTTATTTGACTTTTTTTATATTCTTTATTTCTAAAAAGCAATATATATAAACCTATTTTTGTATATATTATATATAATATAATCTATTTTTAGAATGAAAAATAGTATTATCAATTATTAATATAAATTAGTTAATATAGATAATTTTAAACAAAAATAATTTTAGGTGAATAATAATGGGAAGAAAAGAACAGGTTGCAGAACTTGCACAAACATTAATGTCAAATACAAAAAACATAAGAAATATAGCAATTATTGCTCATATTGATCATGGTAAATCAACTTTAACTGATAATCTTGTAGCAACTGCTGGGCTGATATCAAAAGATTTGGCAGGAGATCAAGTTTTTATGGATTCATATATTTTAGAACAACAAAGAGGAATTACAATTAATGCTTCAAATGTTTCTGTTCCATATGCTTTTGGTGATGAGAAATATTTAATTAATATTATAGACACTCCTGGTCATGTTGATTTTACAGGAGATGTTATTCGTGCAATGAGGGCCGTTGATGGTGCAGTTTTAGTTATTGATTCTGTTGAAGGGGTTATGCCACAAACAGAAACTGTTTTAAGACAAGCATTAAAAGAAAGAGTAAGACCAGTTTTATTTATTAATAAAGTAGATAGATTAATAACTGAAATGCATGTTACACCAGAAGATATGCAAAAAAAGTTTGTTAAAGTTGTAATGGATGTTAATAATTTAATCTCAAGATATGCTGTAGATGAACTTAAACAAAAATGGCAAGTTTCAATTAAAGATGGATCTGTTTGTTTTGGATCTGGTTATCATAATTGGGCAATGTCAGTACCTGCTATGGCAAAATATAATATGAAATTTTCAGATATTATAGATTATTGTGAGAAAGAAAAACAAAAAGAATTAGCAGATAAAATTCCAATTTCAGATGTATTCTTAGAAATGGTTATTAATCATCTTCCAAATCCAAAGATTGCTCAAGCATATAGAATACCAGTAATTTGGAAAGGTGATTTAAATTCAGAAGAAGGAAAAGCAATGCAAGGTTGTGCTCTTGGAGAAAAAGATGTTGCTATGATGGTAACAGATATTGTTCTTGACAAGCATGCTGGAGATATTGCATCAGGTAGAATATATGCTGGTTCAATTAAGAAAGGAATGGATGTTAGAATCTTAGGTACTGATAGAGTTGGAAAGGTTCAACAAGTTGGAATTTATTTAGGACCTGAAAGAGTTATTTTAGATGAGGTTGATGCTGGTAATATTGCTTGTGTAATTGGTATGAAGGAAGTTTATGCTGGTCAAACAATTGCTAATAAGGAAATGGAGCCATTTGAAGATTTCTTATCTGATGTTGAACCTGTTATGACTGTTTCAATTGAAGCTAAAAATAGTAAAGATCTTCCTAGATTAATTGAAGTAATACATAATATTACAAAAGAAGATCCAAACATTAGAGCTGAATTAAATCAAGAAACTGGTGAACATTTAATTTCAGGTATGGGTGAACTTCACTTAGAAATAACACAATACAAAGTAGAAAAGGATAATAATATTCCAATAACTGTTTCTCCGCCAATTGTTGTTTATTATGAGACTATACAAAAAGAATCACCAGTAATCGAAGGAAAGACTCCAAATAAGCACAATAAATTTAAGATACATGTAAAACCAATTGGAGAAGAAATGCTTGAAAAATTAAAAAAATTAAAACTACATTGTAAGATTAGACCAAATAAAGATTTTGAAATTATGAAAAGACTTCAAGAAATTGGTTTTTCTGGAGATGAATCTAAAAATATTTGGGCTGTATTTAATAATTCTATTTTAATTAATAGAACAAAAGGAATACAAAACTTGAATGAAGTTAGAGAATTAATTATTGAAGCATTCCAGGATGCTTTAAAAGAAGGACCTGTTGCAAAAGAAAGAATATCAGGTATATTGGTTAACCTTGAAGATGCTGTATTACATGAAGATGCAATTCATAGAGGTCCTGCTCAAGTTCTTCCGGCAGTAACAAGAGCAATATATGCTGGTGTTCTAGCTTCTGATTATACTCTTCTTGAGCCAAAACAAAACTTAACTGTTTCTGTTCCACAAGATTATATGGGTTCAGTTTCAAGAGTTCTTTCAGGTAGAAGAACACAAATTGAGGATATAAAAAGCGAAGGTGATTTATCAATTATTGTTGGTAAGATTCCAGTTAAATCTATGATTGGGTTTTCTCAAGAGATGAGAGGAGAGACACAAGGTAGAGCTGTGTGGACTGCAGAATATTCTGGGTATGAAAAATTACCTAAATCTATTTTAAAAGAAACCATTGCTGATATTAGAAAAAGAAAAGGAATGGAACTAGAACCAAAGTCATGGGAATTTTTCTTAGATGCATAAATTAGGAATTAATTCCTACTTTTTTTTATTTTAAATTATTTTTTTCTTTTTATTTTTTATTAAACAGTTTATTTTTTGTGTTGCTAGAAATGTTGGACACTTTAAACTTTATAAAACGAAACATATTTTGTGATATTCTTTCCTTAACTAACTTTTTTTTGTTGCGAATTATTTTATTGCAGCTTATATTCTTTTGTTTGCTATTAAGTTTATTTTAAAGGGATTAGCGCAAAGTAGAATTCATAAAATGTAGGACGCACGTTTTTTTATTTTTTTCCAAAAAAAATGAAATTAAAAAGCTTTATATATATTTCTAATTACAATTATAATTAATATAATATTATTTCTGTAAGTTTTTTTACAGAATACAAAATAAGGGGGAGAATTATCATGGTTGCAAAGAAGAAACCAACAACAGCAAAGAAGAAGAAGAAGAAGTAAATCTTTTGATTTATTTTTTTAATTAGAGAAATAAATCTTTTTGATTTATTTCTTGTTTTTATTTTATCTATTTTTATATTTTAATTTTTTTTAATAGCATTAATTATTGGATGCTTGCAAATATTTTTGGACGTTTACATAATTAATTGGACATAAATAAACAACATCATTTATATATGTTTCTGTATATTATATAATTAATTATTTTATTTTTCTGTTATTATTTCAGAAATATAAATTAAATAAAAAGGGGGAGAAATAAAAATGCCAGCAAAATCAAAAGCAAAGAAGAAGAAGAAATAAATTTTAGTAAATTTATTTCCTAGTTTTATTTTTTTAATATTTTTTTCTTTTTTTTTATTTTAGTTAGTTTTGTATTACTCTTATTTTAATGATTATTTTGTTTCTACAATAGCTTTTAAAACATTATCTACTTTTATTATAAGTATGAAAAAAAATATTGTTATCTTAGGATCAAATACAAGCCTTGGAATAAAAATTATAGAGTTCTTTTTAAAGTACTCAAATAAATATCAAATTATTGGCTTGACTTATGATTATACTTTAGATAATCTAGATTTGTTCTCAAAGCAAATAAAAGAAATACATCCAAAAAGTGTGTACTTTGATAGACTTGAAGATTATAAGTTAATTATAGAGGAGAATATTTCAGATGAAATTGCTTTTTATTCTCAAGAAGAATCTTTTGTGACCTTTATTAAATCTACTGACATTAGTGGGGTTGTATCTTGTTTAAGAGAGCGTTCAAGTATTAAGAAAATACTGTCCTCAATACATGAACATAAAGATATAACTATATTGGATTCTGCACCAATTCTTTATTCTGGTTCAATAATTATTCAAGAAGCAAAATCAAGAGGAGTATCATTAAATGTGTTTACTTATCAAATATTTTCTTTAGCACAATTTTTAAAAGCAAGAAAAGTAAGTGATATTTATGCAATAGATATTTTTTCTTCAAAACATAATGATACTATAAAAGATATTGATTCAAATGATTATAAGTCCTATTTTGAGTTTATGAAGAAATATCATTCAATAAACAAAACAAAAACATTATTTGAGGCCTATCTAGTTAATTATATTTATAATATCCCCATTAATCAAATTAGTTTTTATGAGCAAAATAAACCAGTAATTTCTATTGCAGTTAAATTTAAAGATGGGAGTAATTTACTTAACATGACCAGTAGAAATTTTGAAAGCATATTTAATTATTATTTTTTAGATACTGATTTATTAATTAATCAAAAATATATAACTTATGACTCTCTTACTTTGTCTGTAAATAAGATTGATATAAATAAATATAAGCTACTAGAGTTAGGAATTACTGCTCTTGAGAGAGGGGGTTCAATTCCAATTTTATTTTATATTGTATTAGATAAACTAACTACAATGATATATAATAATAATTTAAAAAAAGGAACTGATATAATTAAAGTCACTGAAGAAATAATTAAAGATAAAGAATTATATACTAAAAAACCAGATCTTAGCTTAATTTATGCTTTTGAAAAAATAATTTCTGAAAAGTTAAACGAAAAGTATTCAATTAAGCAAAAAGAGAAGAAATTATAGTTCTTCTTCTTTAATAATTATTTTTGAATTACTCTTTTCCTTTGCTTCTTCAAGTAATTCTGGTTTTTCTTTAATATCTAGGAGTGCATAAGATGCAACAACATGCCCAAAAGAAAAAGGTTGTTTTTCCTCAAATGTAAGTTTATTAAACTTAGTGCAGTAATGTGAGCCACCAATACCAACTGCTTCTATCCAATGCTTATTTGTTTTTATTTCTTCTTTATTATAATTATTAATTGTATTAAATAATATATCAAGCATATATTCTGCAACTTCTAAATTTTCCCAATCTTTTTTACTAGATCCAATCTCATAAAATATTGTTGAGATTGATAGATCTGGGCCATGATGTGTTGCTTCTTGCTTAACTTCATATTGTTTTATATTCTTTGGTTTATTCTTCCTAAGTTCTATTAAAAGAAATCTTATTAGAATAGGATCTGTGCTTGTTAATTTATGATCCAGTCCACCAAGCTCTGCTTTACCAAAATTACCGCAAGCATGAACTGTTATTGATTTTGGCTTTATTTCATTTAAAGTTGAATGCCTAGTTAAAAATATTATTTGATTAATTTTTAGTTTATCTTCTAGTATTTCTTCTTCTTTAGAAGTTATATGTAGATAATCAATAACCTTGATATATATTTTATTTTTCCCTTCTTTTTCTAAAAGAAAGAGATTATCTTTTATTTTTCCAAGCTTGTATTTTTCAAATATGACTTGCTTGAAAGTAAGAGAAGCTATATCTTGAGTAGAAATAATTATTAAGAAGTTCATATCTAGTAACCTATTTTATCTATTTTATTGCAAATAATAAATAAATGAGTAAGAGAAACCATTTATAAATATTTTTAGTTACATTATTAATAGATAATCTACTTAAGTTATGAAAATTAAATTTAGTTTAATATACGGGGGAGAAAAGATATGATGTTAATTTCAAATAATATATTTCCATACAGGATAGATATTAAATCAAAAGAACCATTACAATTTGAGGTTATTTTAAAAAACCCAAATCCATTACCAAAAACAATTTCTTATGAAATACTTTTTCCTGATGGAATAACAATAGATTCTAAAGGTGCAAAGAAATCAGAAATTTACAAGCTTGGAGAATTTAAATCTGGAGAAGCAAGAAGCTTTAAATATAGATTATATCCAAATACTAATCTAAGAGTTGGGAAAATTGAGATTATTGTAAGAGCATATGAGCATTATGGGGCATATGATAATATTGAGCAAACAACAGAAAAAGTAATAATTATTAGAGTTGTTTAAAGTATATTCTTTAGTTTATTTAAAAAAGAATTCTCAAAGAGTAATTTTATGAAAATTAATTTAGATAAAAATAGAAGTTTATCTTTTTTAGATATTGTTGTTTGTGGACCTGATATGTCAGGAACAAGTACACAAATAAGTGATATTATTTCTTATTTCACTACTAAAAAAATGAAAGTAAGAGATTTACGAGGAACAGAAATAGATTTATTGTTCCATGCAGAAATATTTAAAAAATATAATTCAAGTTTTATTTCACTAAAAGCATTCTTGGATTCAAATAAATTTACAAAGACTGAAAAAAACAATTTAATACTTGAAATCTATTCTTTAATTTCTGGATATAAAATTCAGGGATACAAAAGAGAAGACGATCTTTTGGTTGGTTCATTAAAGAAAAATAAAATAACAACCTATATTAATCCAAACTCAGCAGATGTGTGGATATTAGAAGAACCCACAAAAAGAGGTTCAGGGCAGTTTAATAGAGTAATTGAACAAAATAGAAGCTTATTTGATTTTGAAGAATCTGATTTCCTTATTAATGATGCTTATTCTGCGGCATTAGCTCATCAAACATACAGAATTGATGAATTTTATAGAATTAGAAAAGTATTAAGAAATAATAATAAAATTATAGTTAGGAGTAGATCAGAAGAATCTGCTTGTTACCAAGTATATGATGCAAAATATAATAAAAGCGGAATGAAACTAAATAATTATTTAATTCTTCCGGGCCATAGGATTGCATTTAGGTATCCTCCTACACATTTATTTGTTGTTTGTGGGCCTGAAAACTGGAGTAAAGATGATTATTTAAAGTTTAAAGAGATTAGAAGTTTAAATAGAAGATTAGATGATTATGAACTTAATACAGGATATCAATTAATGGTAAATAAAAGATATGCAAGTTTATGGTTAGATAATCTATATATAAAAGGATGTACATTAAATAAATCCAAATATTTACCAAAAATATATAGATTTAATATATCTGATTCAAAAGAAGAAATAAGAAATAAAATAAATAAATTATTAGATAAAATTATATTTAAAAATAAATAAAGTATATAATAGGTAATTAAATATAATTGATGTAATACTTGGTACTCAAATTTTGGGAGTAAAAAGAAGAAAAAAAATTAATTAATTTTTTACAGAAAAGTATGAAACTAATTATAAGTAATTCGTGCTTTCTTTTTTTCTTTCAACCTTACCAAATACTTTTATTTTTAAATGTTTTCGTATACATTATATAATAAATAATATCTATTTTTATTATTTTAAAATAAAATGAGGGGTTAATATGGTTAGTGAAAATCATGTACATCATGAAGCTCATAAAGAACATCATGAAGAGCACCATCATAGTGCAAGAAAATGTTTTTTAGGTAAAGATAAAATTTGGAAGATTGCAACAATTGTTTCTGCAATTGCTTTTATTGTATTCTTAGTTTTATTTTTGACTGCTGGCAGAGGAACAGACAATCCAAATCCAGTTGGAACAGATGATAGCTGTTCAATAACACCAAATGCAAACCTAATTGGAGAGCAAACTGTTGATTTCTTAAGTTCAAATTTTCCAGTAACAGGAATTGTTCTAAAAAGTGCAGTTTTAGAAAGAGGACTTGTTAATGTAACAATATCTGTTCAAGGTCAAGATCTTAATATTTTTACATCAACTGATGGAGAAATATTGTTTATTCCTGGTGGCGCACCAATTTATAAAACAGAATATATTGCTCAAAAAGCAGCAGCTGAAGCAGAAGCTTCTAAACCAATTGATGTACCAAAAACAGCTAAACCTAAAGCAGAATTCTTTGTAATGTCACATTGTCCATATGGAACACAAATTGAAAAAGGACTTCTTCCTGTAGTTAATTTATTAAAGGGCAAGGTAGATATACAAATTAAGTTTGTTAACTATGCAATGCACGGTTTAACAGAAGTAAATGAAGAGATTAATCAATATTGTATACAGCAAGAATATTCAGATAAATATTATGATTACTTAGGTTGTTTCTTAGAAGACGGAAATACTTCAAGATGTATTGAAAAGGAAGGATTTGATACAAGTGTTTTAGAAGCATGTTATACACAAACAGATACTGATTTCAATATAAGTGGAATGTATGCTAATAAATCAACTTGGAAAGGAGACTTCCCTACATTTGCAATCTATGATGCAGAGAATCAATTATATGGAGTTGCTGGTTCACCATCAACTGTAATTAATGGTGTTCTTGTTAAGAATATGCCAAGGGATTCACAGGGTATCTTGGACAGTATTTGTTCTGCATTTACAGACTCAGATAAACCAAGTGAATGTAATACTGAATTATCTACAACAACACCTGGTCCTGGTTTTGGTTTTGATTCTACAAGTTCAGGAACAGATGCAAGTTGTTCATAAGTTTTTAAAGGTTAATTTTTAACCTTTAACTTTTTCTTTTTTTTTCTTAAATCTTAACAATATCTATTTATAAATATATTTCAGTAAAAATATATAATGTAAAAATAAAACAAAATAGAATTATATGAGTTGAATTGATTTATTATGCTTTTTGAAAACCTTTTAATATTAAATATTCTTCTTGTTGTTTTTCTATTTGTTATTCCCCCATTATTATTCTATTATAATATAATTGGATATAGGTATAGGCTTTTTGCTTTAGGTTTAATTGCAATAATTGCAGTTCATATCATGTTTGTTGAAAATTGGAGTTTGCATGATATGGGACTAAGGTTAGATAATTTTGTCCCAAGTATAATACCATACATTATATTTACAATTGTTGGGTCTTTTATTATTATTTTATTATCAATCTTAATTCTTAAAAGAAAGCATATTGTTCATTGGTGGACAAATCGTCATCTTGTTTTATTGTTTGTTCCAATTAGTTTTTTACAAGAGCTTTTGTTTAGAGCTTTTTTAATGCCTATTCTTCATAATATATTTACTTCTGTTTTTATTGTTGTACTTGTTAATGCATTTTTATTTATGTTAATACATATAATCTATAAGCATAATTATATTGATCTTTTACTTGTCTTTGTAGAAGGAATATTACTTGCGACTATGTATTTATATTATCCAAATATAATCTTAATTGGCTTAGCTCACTCAGCACATAATTTTATTGCAGAGTATTTTAATTTTTTTAATCAAAGTAAGTATAAATAAAAAAGAGGGATTAAAAAATGGTTGAAGAATACCTTGATATTGTTAATGAAGAAGATGAAGTGGTTGGAAGAGACACAAGAAAGAATGTTCATGATAATTATCAGATACATCGTGGAGTTCATGTTTTTGTAATTAATCATAAAGGAGAAATATTACTACAGAAAAGATCAGAAGATAGAGATAATTATCCAGGGTATTATGATTCATCTGTTGGTGCTCAAGTTTCTTCTGGAGAAACATATGAGCAAGCAGCAGAAAGAGAAACATTTGAAGAACTTGGTTTTAGACCAAGTAATCTTGAGAGAGTATGTGATTATAATTCTTATTCTTCAAAACAAAGAGAAAAAAAAAGACTTTTTAAGTGTATTTATGATGGTCCATTTAATATTGACAAAGTAGAGGTAGATTTTATAGAATGGTATACAATAGATCAAATAAAGAAAGAGATAGAGAAGAAAGAAAAGAAGTTCACAAATGGTTTTAAGCTATCTTTTGAAGGATATCTTAACTATATAAAATAAACTACATTTGTGGGAACTATTGGAATAGATCTCGAAAAAGAATATCTTGATACAACAATAAAAAGATTAAATTCTTTAAAAATTCCTATAAATTTATCTAATAACTTCTTAATTAAGTAAATAATCTTTTATTTAAACTAAATATCCTAACGCATAAGCTGCTGCTTGGGTTGCTCTTAAAGGTTCTGAAGAGTTTTCTCCAATCTTAATTACAAGATTACACATATCCATTGTGCTTTTCTTTAATCCTCTTTTTTCATTTCCAAAAAGGAAAAGAAGCTTCTTGTTCTTCTGGTCTATTGTCTTAAGATCATTTATTGTTTGGCGACCCCATAAAGAAAAACCAACAAGCGCGTAATCTTTCTTTAAATCATCTGAAAATTGAATAATCTCAATATCTGCTTTATCAAAAGAATTTGATTTTTTAAACTCTGCAATTGCTCTTGCACAATCAGGGTCATTTAAAGTAGATATAAATATCTTAAGTTTAAAAGTTTTTGATAACCTAACAAAATCAGATATCTCTCCTATTGTTTTAGGGGACTCAATTAGTAAATCTGGATAAATATTACTGGTACCTGGAGTAAATCTTCTTGGTTCAGGTTCTGTTTTTTTGAAGTTTTGATTTCTATTGTAGTTGTATTTTTCTTTTGAATTTATGTTACTTCCTTTTGGTGCTTGTTGCGTGTTTTGATTATAATTATTTTCTTTATTAAGTATTATTCCAAGCCTAACTTCTGGTTCTTTTCTGTTTTGAGCAGGCTTTGCTTCTAAATAGATTATTTTTCCATTTTCTTGAAACTTATTTTTCTTTTTGAATCTATCAACAATAGCTTTTCTGTGGAAAGGAACATTATCCCATATTTTTGCATTTATATCTTTTACTTCATATTTTCTTAAATGTTCAACAGTTTCAGATAATGATTGAGGATAAAAGGTTTCTTTAAGCTCAATAACATTTGAAACATATGGTTTATCAAAGATTGGTTTGTTTGTAATTAATCTCATAGATGACCATGAATCAGGCTTAACATCAATTCCTTGTTTTTTAATTTCATTAATTATTTCTTTTTTTTCATTAATTGAAACAAATCTTGATAAATTTATTATATAAACCATATTTTTTCATCTTTTTTTATTCTATTTCTTGTAATTTAAGTTCTGAGATGTTATTAAGTGATACTCCGCTTGCTTTTGGATGTCCACCACCGCCATACTTCTCAGCAATTGGAGTGATGTTTATTGTTCTGCTTCTTAAAGATGCTGCATCTTTATTAGTTGAATAATCTTTTTTCCAAACAATTACAATTTCAATATCTTTGTATTTTTCTTCTGAAAATATAGAATCAGAAACTTGACCAGCTGGAAATATTGTATTTATTATAAATGTTTTATATCCTTCAAAAATAAATATTTTACCAAGTCCAAGAATTGATTTAATATAATCTATTTGATATTTAAGTATTATTTTTCCTTCTTTAATAATTTTTTTAAATTTCTTATTGAACTTAGAATCATTCATAAGGTATAGAACAAACTCAAATTGCTTGGTTGTAAAGTCAGTCTCAAAGCTTGGTAATCCAGCAATAAACTCTCTTGAGTTTGGAAGAAGAAAGGTCCATAAGTCCATATCTGAAATGTATCTTGCAAAATTTGTTGGTTCTTTATTGAAATATTTATATACAAGAAGGCAAGCTGCTTTAGAATCATCTCTTAATCCATTTATTTTTATATTATTTAGTTCTTTTTCTATTTTTTGATAATTTTTTTTGTGATGATCAATCCAAATAAAGTTTTCCTTAAATTCATTTCTTAGGTCTTGCATTATTTGTGTTGGAAAACTAAAATCAAGTAAAATAACTTTATTATAGTTGGTAAGTTTAATGTTTCTTGAAGAGAGTAATGTTTGAAAATTTTCTGAATAATTTATATCTATAATATCAAAGTTTTTTAAAATTAATTTTAGGGTTGGTATTTTTGGTCCTAAAAAAAGAGAAGAATAAGCTATAGCAGAAGTTATTCCGTCTGCATCTTGGTGAGTTATTATTAATGACTTACTTTTCATATTGAATTTGTGCCTTTAAATATTTATACTTATTATTAGAATATAATTAAAAATTAGATGTTGGATTTTAAAATTAAACTAAAAACGAAAGAATGATTTTAGATTCTTTGTCTTTCAAAAAAATCTGCTTTATTTATTCTATTTGCAGTTTCTTGTTTCTGCTTTATTCTTTCTTTGATTTTAGATTCACAAGCTTTACAATATATTCTTGTTGAATCAATTATTTTTCCACATTCAATACATTTGTTAACCATTTTTTATCCCTTTTGTAATTTTAATTAATTAAATGATATAATATATGTAATATTATGTCTTTTTAAATTTATCTAATCTAGCTATGTTTTCCATTTTTTGTTTTATTCCTGCTTTACAACTTGAGCAATAAATCTCATTATCTGTAATTAATTCCTTATTACATTTTATACATCTTGTAGTCATACTTAATCACTTTTTATTTTTATAAATCTTATTCTTCTTTTTTCTCTATTCCTTCTTCTTCGCGAAGCATTGGAAATAATATTACGTCTCTTATGTTTTGTGAGTTTGTAAATAACATAACAAGCCTATCAACACCAAAACCAATACCATAAGCTGGTGGCATACCATACTTTAAAGACTCAATAAAATCTGTATCAACAGGATGATTTTCTCCTTTTCCTCTTCCTTGGTCTTGTTGCTCGTTCATTAGTTGTTCTTGAATCAGAGGGTCATTAAGTTCAGAATATATATTTGCAAGCTCCATTCCATTAATGTATGGTTCATCTCTTTCAATTAAACTATTGTCTTTTCTATGTAGTTTACATAATGGAGTTGTTTCTTTTGGATGATCAATAACATGTATTGGTCCAGCTAGATGTTCTTCACATAAAGCTTCAAATAATTCTGAAATGGCAAGCCCTCTTTTATATTCTTCCATAACAACTTTGTGTTCTTTTAATATTCTTTGTATTTCTTCATCGCTTAATTTATCTACATCAATCTTAGCAAACTCAAGAAGAGCACCTTTCATAGTTACTTTTTTCCAAGGTCTTTTGAAATCAAGTTCTTTGCCTTGGTAAGTTACTTTAGTTGAATTAAATAATCTTAAAGCAATAGTTTCATATATTTCTTCAATTAAATCCATTGCACTATTATAATCCTTATATGCTTCATAAGCTTCAAGCATAGTAAACTCAGGGTTATGTGATTTATCTACTCCTTCATTTCTAAAGTTCTTACATATAGTAAAAATCTTATCAAATCCACCAACTAATAATCTTTTTAAATATAGTTCTGGAGAAATTGAAAGATATAGTTTTCTTTTCCAAACAAAGCTTTCTGTAACAAAAGGTCTAGCATTTGCTCCACCATAAAGAGGTTGGAGAAGTGGGGTCTCAACTTCAATGAAACCTTTTTTTTCAAATATTTCTCTAATGATTGCTAATATTTTTGCTCTAGTAAAGAAAACATCTTTAACTTCTTGATTAATCATTAAGTCTAGATATCTTTTCCTATAACGAAGTTCTGGATCAGATAAACCGTGGTATTTATCTGGAAGAGGAAGGAAAGCTTTAGATAGGAAAACAATGTTTTTAGCTTCAATTGATAATTCTCCTCTTTTTGTTTTAAAAATAGTTCCAGTAACACCAATAATATCTCCTACATCAATATGTTGTAACATTGAGAAATCAAGAGTTGGTAATAATTCTTCTTTAGCAACAATTTGCATTTTTCCATTTGAATCATATAAATCAAGAAATACAATTTTGCCTATGTTTCTAATTAATAATAATCTTCCTGCAAAGTTTGCAGTTTCTGTAGTGTATTTGTCAGGTTCAAGAGATGAATATTTTTCTTTAATTTCTTTTGAGGTATGTGTTCTTTTAAACACATAAGGATAAGCTTCTATTTTGTTTTCAATTAAATAATTATAATTGTTTTTTCTAGATTCCTCGTATTCATCAAGTCTTGACATATAATCACTCACGTATGTATATAATTTATATATAATTTATGAGGAAATACTTTATAAATATATTTTTATATGTAAATATTTAAAAAAGAAAGAAAAAAGAGAATTACTTTCTCTTTTTTGGTTTTAATCTTGGTTCTATTCTGGTATATATAAAAAGAATTCCAAAGATAATTGTTAAAAGATATACAAGAGAAGTTATTTTTGATTCAGGAGTTAGAGGAATATTAAATCCTTTTCCTGTTGAACTTCCGTTTCCACCAATATTAATATTCATTGGATTTTGTGCAGTTGTTCCATATACTTTACCATCTTCTCCAGTCTTAAACATAATTCCGTCCTTGTATTCTGGGTTCATTGGAACTAAATGACCGTTTGTTGCATTCCAAGTTCCAGTTGCTGGATCATAATAGAACGAACCATTTTTTCCTTGTGCTGATAATAGAGTCTGAGTTTCATCATTATACTTAAGTTTTGGTACTCCATCTTCTGCTGAAAACTCAAAGTTATGTTGTTGACCATCAGCAGTTGTTACTATCATTCCGTTTGGAGTCTCAACAATATCTGTTATTGCTTGATCAGTTATTACTTTTCCAGTTAATTTATCAATAATTTTTAATCTTTTTTGACATTCTGGAGCTGGAGTTGTATAGAAGATAAATGATTTAGTTGGAGTATCAAACATCTGGAAAGGACCTACATTTTCAAGAGCTTTATTCATTTCAGTTGCATTCTTTGCAGCTTGATCACTTCCTTCTTTTGCTTTAACTTTGAAATCAAGAGCAACCTCTTCACAACCTTCTGAATTTGTGTATTTTACAAGAGAAGTATCAAGTCCTGCAATTTCACTTTGATGCATTGTTGCTGTTTGTTCAACCCATAAAATATAACTATTCTTTTCTCCATTATAAATTAACTGTCCCTTTTCAAACTGAATTGCAATGTTTTGACCAAGTGCTTCAGTTCTGGTGTCAATTGGAGACAATCTTGTCATACGATTACCCATAATAACTGCTTTTGCATTAGAACCTGTTGCTATTTTTCTTGGTGTTCCTTCTGCAATAATTTCATTAACACCACCAGTTAATCCTTTTGGAATTATATCATATTGAGTTGTTGGAGTAATTGGGTTTGTAGTTGTTGCAATTTTAACTGGCCCAAGATAATCTGTTAATACATCTCCTTGCATTGTTCTTCCTGTCTGAGAATAGAAATTTGATTTTAAACAAGCAAGAACATCTTGGTTTTCAATTGTTAAGTTACCATAAACATCCATTGTGAATAATGGATTATTATCATCTGGAACAGGTATATAACTTATTTTATGAGGAATAACTTTAGCAGGTATACCAAGATTTGTTGCTATTAATCTTACAAAGTCTTTTTGCTTATTTGAGATAATTATATTTTTATTTCCATTTTCATCAACTAAACTTAGTTCTCCATTATCTTTGTCTATTATTAAGGTTTGTTTTGTTTGAGAATCAGTTAAATATTCTACTCCTTTATCATTATATCCGCTGGCTCTACAACTTGCAAGAGCACCAAGCTCAAAGAAGAAAAGCTTACCTTCTAAATTACCAGTTGTACTATTTATTGCTTCAAATCTTGCTTGAACAACAGGATTATCTTTTAATTTAGTTTCAGCTAAGTTTTTAACTTCGCTTGCTCCTGCGCTAATTGCTTCTCCAAGTTTAGTTCCTGATGCAGCTCCAGATAATGCTTGGCTTACTCCGTCGGCTCCTTTTGAGACCATATCTCCTACTTTATTTTTAGGATCCTCTTCAATTCTTGTGTATTCTTCTTTAGCTACAAAAATATGTGTGTAATAACCTTCTTCATCATCTATACAATTATTTACTTCAGGCATTATAAGCATTTGTGGAACAATATCTCCAAAAAACATGCCCATCATCATACGATGACTTGGAGCAGACAATACAAAGTATGCAAGATTGCTTGATACAGCAGAAACAAGTCCTGCTCTATAAGTTTTACCTGTCCACGAGGTTGTCCAACCAATTGGTACTCCAACAAGCTCAAGATCTCTTAACTTATCCCTACATGTATTTTGAGAATTTATTTCATTTACTAAATTAACTGAATCTTTAGTTGTTTCTCCTGCAATTGAACCATCATAGTTTGTGTGATGAGAGAAAGCAATTAATGTTTGACCTTCATCTTTTAGATTCTTTGAGGTTGTGTTTTCAAGTATATAGTTTGGAACAGTAACCCCACTTGGAACTGACATTACTATATTTAATTTATCTAATGTTTTTGTTGGTGGTAAATTATCTGAAATAAAATTATCATCTTTTCTAGTAATATTTCCATCTAATTTTAGTGAATTTTCTAAAGTTCTTTTTTCAAGTACAAGTCCATCTCCAATTTTAACTGTACATCCACTAGAACAACCACCGTTTTCTGCATCAGTTAAAAGAACAATATCATCTGTAGAGCTTCTCCTAATTGAGTTTTCTGTGAATTCTTTAATCCATCCACTAACACTTTCTGCAACTCCCATATCCCAATTATATAGTCCTTCTTTTGTTAGTTTAACTACCCAAAATAGCATAGAATTAAAATATTGTTCAAATAAGTCTCCTTGATCAGAACCATCATTAGCAAAGAAATCAATATATGAATCATTATATATTTCTCCTGTTTCTCCAGGTTTAATTATTACTGCTGTATAGGTGTCAGGTATTCGGTACATTGAATAATCTTTTAGCATATCAAAACCAAATGGAGTATTTTGTAATGCTGATTTACCTTGCCAATATGCTACATTATGTGCATATGCTTTTAATGGATTTGCAATTATATTTAATGGGCTTTTTTTATAGTTTGTAACATCCATTGCTTTCATTTTTTGATTAATATAATTTATTCCTCTTCCGCTTGTCCAGCCTTGGTTATTCATAAGTTCCATTGCTTTATCTGAAACAATATCCATATCATCCAATGTTGTTTTTCCAATAGAACCTGAATAATCAATTGCAAGTTCAACAGGATCATAACCATACTTTAGTGTGTTTGCTGGTTGCATTTTAATAGGAAACCATCTAAATGAATTATAAGTTGGATCAATATCTGCTTCATTTAATTCAGTTGCTCTAACTTTTTTAATATTTCCTGTTCCTACTTGCTTGTATTCAATAAAAACATCAGGTCTTGATTTAAATGCATATAAATCTTGGCCAAAAAATGATCCTCCTGGAACAACATCTACTTTTTCAGTATATGGCACCATTCTTTTTAAGTCTCTTGTAGTTCCATCAAAAAATGTAACGCTTACGTTTTCTGTTTTTACCATGCTATCTAATTTAGTTGAATATTTTTCTGCATCAAGTTGGAATGCATTTTTTCCAGTTGGCATTTCAGATATTGTTGTTGGATTACCTTGATTGGATGGTTTTATTTTGTTTGCAAGATATTCTTTTTTAACTGGTAGTCCGGTATTTGGATCCATTTCTTCAATATAGAATCTTCTTTCTTTAACTGATTTTAATTTATCAAAATCTGTCTTTTTATCAAACCAAGAAACTTGATCATTTGTGTATGATTCCCAGTTTTTGTTTAATAAATTCATTTTTTCTGTGTTTTGGATTAATGAATCATATTCTTCTGGAGTTAATGCTTTATAAAAATCAGTCATATCTTTTATTCGAGCTGGCGGACCAACTACAACTTCTCCTGTTGAAATATCAAGCAATTCTTTTTTTGCTTTTGCTAATGCAGTTTTATATACTGTATCAGATGCCATTTCATTATATAATGTTCTTGTAATTTTTAGTTGTGTTTGGTAATCTTGAGAAATTTCATAGAAAATTCTTTTTTGAGCTTTATTAAGTTTTGTAAATTCTCCAGAATCAAAGAAATTTTTCTTTAATGCATCTATATTACCTTTGCTTTTTAGCATTTTTGTATAATCATTCATTATTGGTTCAAGTTCATATCTTTGTAGTTTTCTTAGGTTTGAAACTTGCTTTTCTGCAAGTAATGTTGAGTAAGAATCTATGTTTCTTCTAGCAAGTTTTAATTCATTTGCACTACTTAATGCTTTCATTGGATTATATTTGTTATTTAAAACATTATCCCAAAATCCACCTTGTTTAAAGAACTTATCTTTTCCTGCAATTTCTTGACTTACGTTATTAAATCCAAATGTTTTTCTTGCAATTCCTGTTGCTCCAGAAAAAATACCTGCAGTTGCTTTCCATAAAAGAGGGGAAACTGAAGAAATAACTAGGTCTGCAGAAAAATATTGATTAAAAACCTTATCAAACAATGAATATACATTAATATAACAATTTTCTCCTGAACATGTTGTTTCCATGCTTGCATTAAATGTACTTGTTTTATAACTATTTTTAATTGCTTTATCAAGTATTAGATTTGTTTTTTCTATGTTTATGCTTGTTTTGTTAGCATCTGTTAATTGAGTTTGCATAAAGTAATTTAGTTCTTCACTTGACATCTCACTAAACATTCCAAGATCTATGTCTGTTTGATATGCTTGATTACCACTTATTACTTCTCCTGCTTCTTCTTTAAGTTTATCTAGTCCAATCATATTTAATGTATCTAAGCCTACTGATTTAATTTCTTTAAAGAAACCTTGATTTCCATTTTGTCTAAATAAACCTTCACTTGATAAGTAGCAAGGACTATTACTATCATTATTACATTTACCAACTCTTAATGTTTCTTTTAGATTAATTGAATAAGAATAAGGCCCAGAACAAACTTCTCCTAAAATAGTTGGAGTTTCAAGAGGTTCCATTATTTCTGATGGCATTTCTTTTTTAACTACAATATCTCCTGATTTAGAATCTGAGTTAGTTAGCATAACTTCGCTTTTATCTAGTTTATCTCTATTTGTGTTTGCAGGAATATCTGATGATAAATTATCTACTCTAAAACCAGCAACTAAAATATCATTCCATATTTTGTTTACACTCTCTTGAGATAATGTTTCTGTATAACAACCACCACTAAAATCATCTACTTTTATATCTTCTGTATTGGATAATGGTTCTGAGAAATAGAATGTAGTATTATTTTTATTTGAGTATAATCTATCATAATCTACATTATAAGCAAATATGCTTGTTGAGAACATTAACAGAAATATAACTGTTATTATTTTTTTGTAATCAAAATCTTTCATCTTTATTCATCATCCGTTTCAACATTTTTGTATTTTAGATTAAATATATTAAAAATAATAGCATTGCAATTAATTTAGGGAATATCATATAAACAATAAATATAATTGCCCAAGTAATAATCAAACTAATCCATAGATTTAGAAGATTAATATTTATTGCTTCTTTTTTCTTTTTTGTCTTATTTTGATTTTTTGTTAAGTAATCATATATTCCTTTACAAATAAACCCAAATATAATAAATATTCCTGTTAATAATAAATTAATTATGATTAACCAAAGTAAGTGTAATCCAATAAAAGCAAGATAGCCCCAGAAATTATATCCTAAGTTAACTTTAAAGACAGGAATAAAATAAAGTAAGCAAATTCCAATTAAAGAAATTAAATAAGTTATTTTTGATAGCTTCCAGATAAATAGTTTCTTTGATTTTTCAAACCAATTCTTGAAAATATATACTAATATTATAATTGGAATTGAAATTAAAATAAACAATGCAATTAATTTTAAAATAAATAATATATAATTAAAAATGGTTGAAATCATATTTTCTCAAAATCCCCTAATAAAACTATATTATATTTATAATTGAAACATTTAAAAGGATTATTATCTACTTCTTATATAGTTAATTTAAATAAAATAAAGATAATTATGGATACAAGTACATTAAATAGAAGAGAAAAAAGGCATTATAGACAAATAGTCGACGGGAAGGTAATATATAGCAATACTCCAATTACTGATGATAAAAAAATAATCAGTTCGAGAGATAATTCTATATATTCAACAGAAGTGGTTTCAAATAAAAATATAGATTCAAATTCAATATCTAGTTCTAATGTTTCAATAGACAAAAAGGATTTAATAAACAAAGTTCTAGATAACATGTCTGAAATAATTAACCCTGATTTAGATGTTATTGCAAACACAATTTATGATCAATTAAAAGATAGTAATGTTGATGTTACAAAAAAAGTAATTAAAGAAACAGTGTCAAGACATTATAGAGCAACAACACAAGAAGATAATTCAAAATCAAAAAATATTGAGAATAATGAATCAGAAAATTCTATTGATAGAGATAAATTAAAATTAGTAGTTGATGATTTATACACTCAAATAGAAAATGAAAATAAAACAGAAGAAATAAATGCCTCTTCAAAAAAAGAAGTTGTAAATAAAATTAAAGAAGAGTATAAATCAAAAAGTAAAGAAAAAACTATTGAATCTAAACCAAAAGAAAAAAACACAGATAAACCTGACACTAAGAAAACAAATAATATTAAAGAATTATTATCTGATGAAGAGGATTTAGATTTATCTGATGATGAAGAAGATGATATGGGATTAAAATTTTAATTAATCAATATAATTTGAATTATAAGTTATAATATCTTCTTTTAGTAGTTCATCATCTATATAGTTGCAGTTTAATTCTTCAGAAAGTAGTTTTTCTTCTGTAATCGATGGAGTTGATGCCCAGATTGCAAAAGTACTATTTATTTGATTATCTATAGTTTTACTTGTAAATAATAATGGAATTGAAGATGCATATACTTGGTTTACATTACTTACTAAATCTCTAATTGTTTCATAATCAATTGGCTTGCATAAGTAATATTTAGGTACTGTGTTTTCTGAAATATAGTTTACTTCATATGGTCTTAATTGAGCATCTTCATCTTTTTGGTATGTATTAATTTTTATTAGAACATATTCAAATTGTGCAGTTGTAGTGTTATATAAATAAAATAAATAATCATATGTGGGGAGAGGATTCATTACTGCTTTTAGTGTATGATATAAATTAAATTTTTGAATATCTTTTGAATTTATTGTAATTAAATTTATTTGGTCGTGATTTGATGTATCTCCCCCATCACCTATAACTCCATCTATATAGAAATCTGACTTAATCGAAGTCATAAGATAATCAACTTCTTTTGTATCTTCATTAATATCCTGAGAAAAATCAAGAGGAACTTCAGTATAGAAGATTGTTTTCATTGCTGAATTAGAATATTCTTTAAAATAAAGATTAGAAGTTGCAAGATCAATTCTATCTCCATAGGTTGATGAGAATCTAAATAATAATACAGATAAAGTTACAATAATTGTTAAAAAGAATAAAGCATCTGTAATTGCTGCTTGTCCTTTTTTATTTCTAAATTTAGTTATTATTTCATCTAACATACTTTTTCAAGCTTCTTTTTTTCATTTATCAGATACAATTACATATAATTTTGCAGGTGTTGCATATTCTCCTTGTTGTAAGGTTATTGGATAAAGATATACAATTTTCTTTTTTGTTATATCTTCTGTATTTAATATATTTTCTAATTTTTCAAGATTATCTTTACAAATATATCTTTTTGGATCTGGATTTTGGTAATCTTCAATATAAGTTAATATTTGAGTATTATATAATTTAGTTATATTATTTATTTCAATTTGATTTTGGTTTTGCAGTTCAATATTTATTGGTAAGCTTGTAATAAACGCGTTCCATTCTTTTGTAGTACTAACTTTATTGCATATTTTTTGAAAATGATTGTAATCAGAAATTAATGGTTCAGATTTAATTGTCATTGATATTGATATAGCTTCTTGTCTAAGAGAATATAATGATGTATTTGATTTATATGTATTATATGTACTTAAAAAAACAGAAAAAAATATAATTAATCCAAGAAAGATTGGTATTAAGCTTGGCAGATCATCTCCAATTGCACCAATGAATCCTTTTTCTTTAATTTTTGATTTTTTTAATATATTCATATTTTTTCAAAATTATTAGTTTATGTTGTTATACTTAAGTCATCTGTTATTTCAATACAATTTACTTTTACTCCTGGTTCTGTTATTGTATTTTCATTATACAATCTTTCTTGAACAAAATCTTTACAAGTTCTTAGCCCATTTCTTTTTGAGCAAGGCATTATATAATAATAATTTTCTGTATTAATTACTCTTTTAATAAATAAAATTGTTGTATCAATTGAAGTTACTCTATTTGGATTTAAATCTAGATTAATATCAGAAAAAACCCAATTTGTTGTGTTTTGATAATAAGTTGGATCATGAGAATCTTCTGGTAGAAATGCATTTGCAAAATAAATTGTTCCATTATAATCTACATCATAAGAAGCAATTATTTTACTTTTCTTTTTGTCCATTATTGCAAGAACTAATTTATTTTTAAGCCCACTATTCTCATTTTCTGGGATCTTATAAGTTGAAAGATTTAAAATGTAAGGTATGCTATACATTGTTGATGAGCTTTCATTTGTTTTAAGTTTTATTGGAATATCTATGTATTTAATTGTGCAATAACTTTCTGAATCAATTCCTGATTTTAATTCCTTTCCTGTTTTATATGCAAGTTCAAAACCTTGTCTTGTAGTCAGGTTTGATGTAACCGTATTCATGAAGAATAAAACTATTGCTGCAATTGCGGTTACAAATATTAAAAGATTAAATTTAGATAAAGCAAATTCCATCATTTTAGTATTGACCCCCACATAAATATAGTTTTATATTTTTCTTCTTAATAAGCAGAAATTAATTGAACTTTCTGTTGTTCCACTTGATCTAAATAATCTATAATTACCTGGTTCTATTGGTTCATTTAATGCGTCCACTAAAATCCAAGTACTATCTTCATCTGAAATTCCACAATCATCTGCAACTTTTGTGAATTTTATATTTGATGCAATTCCTGTACAGATTGGTTGAATTGGATATTTTCTTTGTTGTTTTACTTGGTCTTCATAAACATACTCAAGAAGAATACATTGAACTCCTCCTCCGCAATATGCTGAGCATCTTGCTTGATCACTATACTGGTTAAGTTCTATTCTTTCAAATTTAGAATCAAAGCATGCTTTTGTTTGAAAGCTAATGTTTCTAAAAGTAAGATCAGAACCAAGAACAACATCACGAAGAGAAGAAGTTAGTTGACCCATTTCTTTTTTTTTGTCTCCAAGGCAAGTATTTTCAGATAAATTTTTTAGAGCATAAGTTCCTGCAAGGATAACAAAGCCCATAACAATAACTGCAACAAGAACTTCAAAAGGAGCACTAACTTGTCCTTTTCTTAAATCTTTACTTGAAATCATAATACTATAAAATGTAATAAGAAGTATTTAAATTAGTTTTCTTTTTCAAAATAGAAAATTAATTTAAGCAGTGCCTGTTGTTCCACCAGTTACGGTATCTGATGGAAGAGCTGCTTTTTTAGCACTAGCTTTAACTGAGTTATTAAACATTGGTTTAACTACGGCTATTAGAACAATTGCAACAATTACTACAATTAGGAGCATATAAAGAGTATTAGATTCAGCTTGTGCTTTATTATCTTTAATTATTTTTTTTATATCTTCAATTATTTTGCTCATAACTTAATCCTTCTCAGATATTATATTAGAAAGAAAAGAAATAAAAAGAGATTTTATGAAGATCTCTTTGGAAATACTATACAAACTTTTTGACCATCAACATTATCCCATGTAAGTTCAGATGCTCCTTCTGGTATTTCATCTCCATATGATTCCATTGATGCATCAAGTCCATCTTCTCCTTGATAATCACAAAGTATTCCAATTTTATATGTTCCTTTTGTTGATTTTTTATAATTTATTCCTCTGCCATCTCCTAAAACATCAAAATCTGCTTCCAGATCACTTACAAACTTAACTTGATTTGCGCTCAAACCAGTATTTTCAGATATTCCAGATGCTGATAACGACTTCTTTTTATCTGTAAAAGCAACAGAATCAGTATATGATAATGTTCCAGGATTATCTATTTGGCCTTGTAGTAATTGTTTTGAAGTTGAGACTGGGTCTCCTTGAGCAAATCCAAGGGTTTTCATAATAATTGGCATTAATACTCCTAAAAGAGCAAGAGCAACAACAGCTGCGATTAATAATTGAAAAGTTGAAAAAGCTTGTCCTTTTTTATTTTTAAATTTTAAAATTTTTGATAAGTCTAACATTTGTTTTCTCCTCCATATTTTAGAGATAAATATAATCTTTATTCATTTAAATTTACATCAAAACATATTTAAATGTATTTTTATTTTATACTTTAAACTATTGAATAAATTATATTAAAGCAAATCGTTATTATTGTTGGAATTACAAGCATGAAAACTATGTCCCAAGCATGTATTCCTGGCTGACTTCTTGATTCTTTGTAATCAAGTAAATGATTCTTGTAACTATACATTACTCTTCTCTTTAATGTCATAAAATTCCATAATGTTCCAAATAAAATTGCAGAAATCACCCAAACTAAAGTAATTCCAATTGTTGTGGATTTATTTATTATTGGTATGAATAATAACCCCCAAAAAATTAATATCAGACCAACAGTTATAATTGATGCAAAAATCGTTTTAATTAAATTTTTCATAAAACTACTTTTTACTAAATCAACTAATCTATTTAATATTAGGCTTAATAAAAAGAATACAGTTAATAGAATAATTATTCCAAATATAATGCCTAAGATAATTATCCCAAAGAAGTAACCAAGTACTAAAATTAATATTGCAATTAAGAACCATTTTAATTTATTTAATAAATTCATTTTTGTTCATCTCTAAATTATATTTTATGAGTATAGATTATTTGGTGGAGTCTTATTTAAATATATTACACAATATGTTGGACAGGTGTCAGGGATATAAAATGATGTTGCTTGTGTATCATCTCCAAATCCACAATAAATTGTTACGTCTGTTTTAATATATTTCTTGTTTACAGATATATATTTTTCACTAGTATTATCAAAACCAGGACCTGATTCGAAGATTATACACTCAGGAGAATAACCAGAAAGGTAAGATAATCTTTCTTTAGATATTATTCCTGATAACATGATTTCTTCTATAATAAAAGGAGTTTTTGTACTTATTCCTGGGCCTTTACTTGCAGAAACAAAACCTTCCTCGAACTTTGCTGTACTAATTAATATTGATTGATTATTAACTCTTCCAACCATAACTATTATAATTACAAGAACTGCTGTAGCTAGTGCAAAAGCTATTAATAATCTAAAAGATTCAAAGGCTTCATCTCCTTTTTGGTTTAATTTAATTATTCTAAATAATTTGTTCATTTTTCTTCTTTTCCTTTTATTGTAAATTCATATTTTGGAAGTTCAATATTTGGAGAAACATAAACTCTAATAATCTCTCTATCTTGTGTTTCTGCATATATAATTGACTTATCTATATCTGCACCTATAATCTTTTTAATTTTATACTTGTTTTTTAAATACATATAATTTTTTTCAGTTCCTGAAATAAGCTTAAATCCAAGTAATTCTGCATATTTTGGAAATTCATAAAATATCCATGTGTTTGTAATTATTTTATTTACTTTTTTTTCTTTTGCGTATTCAATTAATTTTTTTCTAATTTCAAATATTTTAGATCTAGATAACTTGCCATTAGACACAAAATCAGATATTTTAATTTGTCCAAATCTTTTTCTAAATGTTATATGATAGTCCTCTGTTTTTATTTCTTTTTCAAAAATGCTTTTATTTATGTATTGATTTTTTAATCTATGTCTAATTTCTAATAATTCTTTGTGGGGCATATTTTTATCATTTTTTGTGGATTAAAATATCATGTTTGCTACTATTGTTGTTAGTATAAATAAGATAATTGCAATTGGTAATGTTTGAGCGACCCTAAGTTTAGCTAGAGTCATATTATCTTGTTCAACCATTGTTGTAAAGATTGTCATAATAATTACTATTTCAATAACATAAATTGCAACAATAATTAAAAAGGTAGTTGGACCTGCAAGTTGGCTTACAGCATTCATATCAATTGAACCAATTGAACTAACTCCTGAAACATCCATTCCACCAGTGCTTATTCCTGAATTACTAAATGAGTCAAAAGCAGTATTCATTTCATCTAATGTCCCACTATTTGCTATTGATGTTAAAGTAGATAATACAATTTTTTGTAAAGCAGTTGTAATACCCAAAACTACAGGAGCAATGTATTTTGCCATGCTTGAGAGAGTTCCTGTTACACTTGAAATTAGGTTAGTTAGCATTTTTGCAACCTCATCAGAATTTCTAAGTTGCATAGAGTATGACATTAAAGTTTTAGCAGCAACTGAAACTCCAAGTTGAACAGAATCAACCATTAATCTCATTGCACTATTAATTATACTTGATGGATTATTTTTAAGTGCACCATAATTTGCATCAAACAAAGAAGAATTTAAATTAAGTCCTAAGATTCTAATATTATCTATTGCCTTACCAAATACATTTTTTGCAATTAAAGATTTTGGTAAAAAATCACGAGTATGAGCAAAAGCATCCTCAATTGGTTTATTTTCTCCAAGCCTACTTGCAATAACATAAAGAGCATCTTTAAATTCATCTTCCATTTTTTCTGTTTGTAATTGAACTTGACGTTTGTAATAGCTTTCAGAAAATAAAAATAAAGACAAAAGCAAAGAAAACATAATTAAAATTCCATAAATTAAGTAATAAGGAGTTGTATCATGATCTGAATCCTGCCAAAATTCTCTTTCACTTGCACACATTGCTTTTGGATTATTTGCTTTTTCTACTAGTTCTTGAGAAGTACATTGGAATTTAGCTGAAGAAATATCTTGTCCATCAGTAATATAACCTTCACTTATCAATATATTTTCTTTTGTTTTACCTAATGTGGTTTGTAAATAAATAGAACCAAATATTAAAAGAAAACCCATTATTATCATTATAATAAAAACATTTATTTTTGCTTTTCCAAATTTAATTGTATATCTTGGAGGAAGATCAGGGTGAGAATCAGGAATTACTGGTGGAACATAAGTTGCTGGTCTATCTCTTATAATGTTTCTTGCAAACAAAATACAAGCAACTGGAATTGCAATATTATAAATTAAAATTAAATAAATTGGTTTTGCCATTGCTGAACCAGAAAAAGCTGAACCTACTGGAAGAACAATAATTAATAGTAATGGAAGAAGTACTCCTAAATAAAACATTGTCATTACTGGTTGGTTTAGTCCTCTTGCATAATCTTCTAGTTTGCTTTTAACAGAACTTAAAGTGTCTGCCATTGTTTGATCAAGAATTGCATATCTTTTTGATTCGCTAGTTTCAATAACTGATGATCTTATTTTCATTAAAGCTTTTTTAAGTTCAGTTGAAACATCACCCCACTTGTATGCTAGTTCATCAATTGCTTCTGCAACAGAACCTTTAATTCCAACCTTTACTTCCCATAATAATCTTTTTAGGTCATCTGCTATTTTACCATGTCCGTGGTTCGATGCAAATTCAACTGCTTTTTCTAGGTTTGGAACTAGCTTCATTGACATTATCATATAACCTAAAATCTCTGGAACAAAGGTTAGTGCTTTAATTCTTTCATCTTTAACTTTTGTTAGAGGATAGTTTCTAAAAGTAATAAAAACATAAATACAAACAATTGCTGGAACACCAAGAGCAATTAAATATGGCATTATTTGATTACCAAAAACAGATATCATTGGTCCTACAGCGTACAGGAATAAAAGAAAAGATATTATTGTTGCAATTATTAATCCTATAATTAAAACAAATTTTGTTCCAGCATTATATTCTTCTGATTTTAGATCCCAATCTAGAAAATCCATCGCAGTTTTGAATTGAGGATCATATTTTGAATTTGCTCCAAGACCAGGAAACTGATGATAAATCTTTCTACAAAAAGCAACATATGAGTTGTCTTTTCTTTTAGATAGCTTATCGTCTCCAATAGAGAAATCACGAGATTCTACAGATATCCTAGAATATATTTCTCCAGGACTTTTTTTATCTTTTAGTTTTTCAATCATATATTATTCAACTATATTATGCTTTTAGATTAAAGATAAATATATTTATTCATATATAACATAAAAAGAAATATTTTTATATGTGTTTATTTACTCTATTAATAGATTTAAATAATTTAGGTATGAAAGATAGGTGGTATTATGGTATTTATTATTAAACAAGATCAAAATACATGTATTGGTTGTGGTGCTTGTGTTTCTGTTTGTCCTGGTAACTGGAAAGTTGTTGGAACAAAGCCAAAGCCAATAAAAACAGAAGTTAAAGAAATTGGGTGTAATAAAAAAGCAGCAGATATTTGCCCTGTTCAATGCATAAAGATAACTGAGAAGAAATAGAGGAAGTAATTGAAATGGAAAAAAAAGCCAAGCAAAGGTATATTTTAGGAGGAGTTATTGGATTATTAACTCTTTTCTTTTTAATTGGGGGTATAATTACAAAAGTAGATTTAAATGTATTCTCAATTGGAATATTTATTGTAGCTCTCCTATTTACACTTAATTTATTAATATTTAATAAAAAATGGATATTTTATGTTGCTTTAGGAATACTCATATTAATCTTAATTTTAGTTTTTATTCCATTTGATAAATTATTAATGCCTAAAAATTATGTTTCTTTAGATTCACCAAATAACTATACAAAAAATTATTTTGTATATGAAAATGTAAATTTTAATGCAGTATTGCATTATCCAACTTATCTTGTAGATAATAACTCTGATTCAGATATTAACAAAATGTACACACAATTATTTGAATTAGATAATCAGATTTCTCCTTATCTCTATAATTTAAAAGATAGAGATGTTCCTACTTTAACAATAATTGATGAACCATTTTTAGATAAAATAAATGCAAACAAATTATATAAAGATAGATCACACCAAATACAATTTTATATCTTAAATAAGAGTTCATTTGAGTATAATTTGTTTGAAAAGAAAAATATTAATATTACTGGAGACATTTATCAAATTACAGTTGATTGTAAGAAGAATATAATTACTAACACGGACTATAATAATACACTTTCAGAAATTTGTTCTATTAGGAGAGTTAATGGAACTGAAGTTTGGATGGATATGCCTGAAGAATACACAATAGATTATATTATAGTTAAAGATATTAACTTAAGTAATAATTAAGGACAGATTTATGAAATTCAATAAATTATTGTTTGGTCCAGCTGGGTTTGGTGGAAGTGACTTAATTAAAATACCAACTTCTTCTTCTAATCCGACTTCTGATGCAATCCCCTCTATTAAAAAAGCTGGACTTGATACTCTTGAAATTGAGTTTGTGCACAGCGTTTATCTTAAAAATAGTACAAAAGAGAAGCTAGATGATATTAAAAATAATTCTAAGAAGTTTGATTTTCCATTAAGTATACACGCTCCTTATTTTATTAATCTTAATGCAAAAGAAGAAATAAAACTACAAAATAGTTATAGATATATTCTTGATTCTCTAGAGGTTGCAGAAAAAATTGGAGCAAGAGTTCTTGTTTTTCATATTGGTTTTTTCTTGAAAGATGAGCCTAATCAAGTTATGAAACGAATTGAAAAAGAACTTCTTTACTTGCAAGATAAGTTTAAGGGAGATGTCTTGCTTGGAACAGAACTAGTTGGAAAGAAAACCCAAATAGGTTCTCTTGAAGAAATTTTAAGTTTATATGATAAACTAGATCATAAATTTATTCTTCCAGTAATTGATTTTGCTCACTTGCATGCTAGAGAAAATGGGTTTTTTAAATTACAGAAAAACTTGGACAATACATTTGAAATTTTAAAAAGCTATCCAGATGTTGTTTCTAGAATGCACATTCATTTATCTGGAATCAATTATACAGAAAAAGGAGAGAGAAATCATCTAATGCTTAAAGATTCAGATATTCCATATAAAAAGATACTTGAAAGATTGAAAGATATAAACGCAAAAGGAACATTAATTTGCGAGTCTCCAGATCCTGTTTCTGATGCACTTCTATTAAAAAGAACTTGGGAAAGGTTATGAGCCCAAATATAATTAAAAAACCAAGAAAAATTATTCCAAATCTGGATTCAATTTTCACTCATAGGTCTAAAAAACAGATAAAAATTATAGATTCAGAACCACAAATCAAGAAATTTACATCCAGGCAATTAATTTATTCAAAACCCGCAAAACAGCTAATTTCAGATGTTCCTAAGCTTATTAAAACTATATTTGATTTGTCTAACAATAAACTAGATTATTTAAAAATTAAATTAAAAGGTAGAACAAAAGCAAATAACCCCTATATCTGTGAGATATATAAAAATAATATTACTTATGAATATATATCTAATGATATGCTATATAATGATTACCATTATCTAATTAAATTTAAATGTAATGGGCAAATAAAGAAGTACTTTGGAAAACAAATAAATAATATTACAGTTCATTTAGATGGTAGACATGGATTTAATGAAATGCTGGGATTAGATTATCTTTCAAAGATAGGTATTAATATTGTTAAACCACAAATTGGATTTTCAAACGAAATTGGAAATAAATCATTTATATTTTATGAATACATGGATCCAAAAGAGTATTTAACTTGTAATCAAGCATATGAACAAGGAAAATTAACAAAACAAAATATATTAGATCTTAATTATAAATTACCATCTTTAAGGAATAAAAAAATTATTTATAATGGGAAAAGATACTATTTTAGGGATATAAATACAAGGAATACATTTATTCATAAGAAAACAGGAAAATTATATATCTTTGACCCGTGGTTCTCAACAATGCCGATTGAAAAAAGATAATCTTTAAAAGAATAAGTTCTGAACTTGTTTTAAACAAGTTCAAAATCTTTTGATGCACCTGGCTTATTTCTTATCTTATCTTCTAAAGAAACACCATCATCCATTTTATGTTTTGGTGTTGCACTGGATTCTACAAACTTTGCTCCACCAGGTTTTGATGTTTTTTTCATTTCATTAATTCTATCAATTGAATCTGATTTAACATCTCCGCTTCTTCCACACATAGAACATTTATAATTTCCACTTGCGACATCAAGCCTTACATTTAATGAATAACATGCAGGACAATACTTGTATAATACCATATTAAGTCACTTTTAACTCCAATTAATTTTTATATTCAAGTAAAATATAGTTAATTATATTTATAAATATATTGGTCTTTGTTTTTTGTATGTATGTAAAATTAAATATTAGAGGGGTATTATGAGATCTAAAACAATAAATCATAAAGAAACAAAAATTAAACAAAAGAATATTTGTGAAAATAAGATTATTGAAACTAAAAGAAATGAAAAAGCAGATTCTTTTTTTAAAGATATTTCAAAAATTAATACTTCTCTTTCAGATTTATTACAAAATGATGATATTGAAGAAATTATGATTAACTCAATAACAAACGCATTTATTTTTTCAAGAAAATCAGGTAGCAAAAGAATTGATATAGCGTTGTCTTCAAGTGATTTAGATGAACTAGTTAAATTAATAATTAGTTGTTGTAAAAGAGATTTTGAAAAAAGAGACTTTATTGATGGGGTATTACCTGATGGATCAAGAGTTAATGTTGTTTCAAAAAACATTTCCGAAGAATATGTAATTACAATTAGAAAATTTCTTAAAACTAAATTAACAATAATCGATTTGATTTTAAGTAATGCATTAACTCCAAATATGGCTGCTTATATTTGGACAATTGTAGAAGGTCTAAAAATTAAACCCTCTAATCTCTTTGTTTGTGGAGGAACAGGAACTGGTAAGACTTCATTATTAAACATAATACTTGATTTTGTAAATTCAACAGATAGGTTAGTAGTTATTGAAGATACAAGAGAACTTGATTTATCTTTATTTGAAAATAGTGTTTCATTAGTTTCAGATATATCTAATCCAGAAAGTCTAGCAAATATAACAATAAATACATTAAGAATGAGACCAGATAGAATAATAGTTGGGGAAGTTAGAGGAAAAGAAGCACAAAGTTTATTTGCTGCAATGGATACAGGACATGATGGATGTATGGCAACACTTCACAGTAATAATAGTGCAGATGTAATTACTAAACTTCTTTCAAAACCTATGGAAATACCTGAAGTTAATATTGATTTATTAGATGTAATAATTATATTGAAAAGAGATATTAAAGATAATAAAATTAGAAGATATATTTCTCAAATTACAGAAGTTACAAGAATTGGCAATATCAACTTGAATGATGTTTATTCCAGCAAAGAAAATGAAGATATTAGAATTATGAGTTCAAGTGTTCTTGAAAATTATTGTGAACTAACAAATATTACTAAATCCCAAATCAAAAAAGTTATTGAATATAGATCAAATATTCTTCAAAAGATTTGTGATTCTCAAAAAGAAGGAAAAAGATATACTGCAAGTGAATTAAAATCAGTATTATTTAATGATTTAAAATATTCATATCAACAAATATTAGGTATAAATTAAATCAAAGAATAGAAGTGGAGAGAATAAATTATGTTTTCAAAAAATAAGAATAATCTTGGCGTTGTTGCATATGGCGTTAAAACTGGAATAATTACTTTTGATGATAATATTTCAGATGTTGTAATTAATACCTTTAGGAAAAACCCAGAATTGCTTAACAATAAAGATATAATCTGTATTGGAGAAGCAGTTACTGCAATTACTCAACATAATACAGTTTACTTAAATGATATTAAAGTTGAAATTAAGAAAAGATTAAAATTAAAAGATAATTCTACAATTGGAGTTATTTTTCCAATTCTTTCAAGAAATAGATTTTCAATGATATTAAAAGCAATCTCAAAGTGCGTACCTAAAGGTAAAGTTATTGTTCAATTATCTTTCCCAACAGATGAAGAAGGTAATCCGATTTTAGATAAATCATACACAACTAAGAATAACATAAAATATGAAAATATGATTACAGAAAAAGATTTACCTAAGAACAAAAGATACCTTCATCCAGAAACAGGAATTGATTATATTGAATTTTATAGAAATATAATTGCTAAGCATGGTAGAAAGGCAGAAATTTATTTATCAAACATGGTTGATCATATGATTAATAAAAAACCAGATGCAATAATTGTTGCAAATGTTCATTCAAGAGAAGACACAATTAATAAAATTAAAAAGAAATTTAAAAATGTAATTACTCTCCAAGATATTTATTCTAATCCAAAACAAAAAGTATTTTCTGAATATGGGCTACTTGGATCTAATATACTTGATTTTGATAGAGAGATATTAAAATTAGCGCCACATACAGCAGATAAGCTTGCAAAGGACATTCAATTAAAAGTTAAAAAAGAATTACATAAAGATATAGAGGTTATAATTCATGGTGATGGAGGATATAAAGATCCAGAGTCAGGAATATACGAACTAGCTGACCCAGTTTCTGCTTTTGGAGTAACACCAGGAATAAAAAATAGAAATAGAGTAGGAGTTAAGACTAAGTATTTAATGCAAAAATTATATAATGAAGGAAAGAACAAAGAAGATATTTCAAAAATAATTGAGCAAGAAAAGCAAAAGTTTTTGAAAGCAAAAAAGAAGGATAACTTTAATGCACAAGGAACAACACCAAGAAAGATTGAAAATCTTGTTTCTGCACTTGCAGATCTTGTTTCTGGTTCAGCAGATGCAAACACCCCAATAGTAATTGTTAGAGGATTTATATAAATATATCATTAATATTAATTAAGGAGATGAATTAAATGGATGAAAAAAAAGAACTTATTGATAAAGTATTTAAGGCATATGCAGATTCAGGAGAGAAGGGATTATCAGCTCATACTCATAAAGATCTTAGACTTAGAATGCAAAAAATGTCTATTCCAGAATTAAAAAAATTTACTACATTGGTAGCGACAGAGGCAAGAAAACATATCACAAATAAGAAAAAGCTTGCTAAATTACATAGTACTAAAATTAAAACTAGACCAACACCTAAATTGCGTAGATCACTTGTAAAATAAATTAATTGTAGAAGGAAAAATAGATTATGGCAAAAAGACCACAACCACCAATTAAAGTTAAAAAACCAAAAGCAATAGGATTAACTACAAGAGTTGAGATTACAGGACGAAAAGTAAATGAGCCAAATAAGCACGCACAAAATGTAGATAATCTTCTAAGAACAAGAGTTATTCCTAGTGTAAAATTAAGTGAACCAGAATTAAAATTATTACATACAAAATTTATGGCACTCTCACCAGAAGCACTTAAGAAATTTGATTTAAAATCTTTCTTACATCATTTTAAGATTCAAAGAAACAGAGAACTTAAATAACATCACAGTATATGTTGGACAAGATATATAATAATATTTATAAACTAAGATACCTAGATATTTAATATATATAATCTTTAAAAGTGTAATAGTTATGGCACATACAATTACTGATCTAGAAACCATTGACAACGGACTTATTGAAAGATTTAATGTTACTTGTTTATCTCCCGCAATTGGAGCATATAAACACGTTTGTTCTAAGCGAATTAATCCATACACTTTTGAACTTGAAATATCTGGGCTTCTTTCTTTAAATGAAAAAGGAGATTTTGTGCCAGGAGATTGTAAGACCCAAACTCTATTTATTATTAATAATCTAATTAATACAATAATTTGTGTTGGTAATCATTATAATATTAGGTTAACTAAAGAAGAAGCATTAAACCACATAACAAGCACAATTGTATTATTAAACAAAATGGAAGATTTCCCACAAGTAAACCAAGCATACACAGAAAGTGGGATGCCACATACTTGTAGACTTGCTTTTGCAGTTAAAGAACTACCTCTAACTTCGATTGGAGCACTTGTTGAAATTAGAGCTAATGTTTTTATTAAAAAAAATTAAACATAAGATTCAATCAAGAAAAAAGGAGGAGTAGAGCATGCAGTTATCGAAACTAATTTCAGAATATAAAGCAGATGAACAATTAAATGCAAAAACAAGACCTTATTTTAATCATTCTGTTGAGTTTAAGAAATCAAATACTGTTGAAGAAAGAACAAAAGCACTTGAAAAAGTCGGACTTAATGTTTTTGGATTTCCTGCAGAAATGATTACAGGTTGTGATTTTTTGTCAGATTCTGGAACAACAACCATGACAAACAAGCAATGGGGGGCTCTACACTTAGGGGATGAATCCTATGGATCAAATAGAGGTTATTTTGAATTAATGAATCAAATTAGAAAAACATTTGGAGATGCATTCTTTAATGACCCAGAAAAAAATAACCCAAATGCATTTATTTTTCATCAAGGGAGAGCTTGTGAAAATGCATTATTTTCGTGTCTTGCAAGAACAGGTAAAGATCTAATAATACCAAGCAATGGTCATTTTGATACTACAGAAGGAAACATTGAAAATAATCATATCAAAGCAGTTAATTTATTTTCACCAGAACTTAAAGATATTAAATCAAAATCTAATTTCAAAGGAAACATGGATATTTTAAGATTAAAAAAATTAATTAAGGATTCAAAGAACAAGATTCCACTTGTTTTCCTAACTATAACCAATAATACAGGTGGTGGGCAACCAGTATCTTTAGAAAACATAAAGGAAGTATCTAGAATTGTTCATGATGCAGATATACCTTTATTCTTTGATGCTTGTAGATTTGCAGAAAATGCTTGGTTTATTCAAAAAAATGAAAGAGGTTATAATAAAAAAGAAATAATTGATATTGTTCATGAAATGTTTAGTTATGTTGATGGGTTTACTATTTCATTTAAGAAAGATGGGCTTGTTAACATGGGGGGAGGAATATTTATTAAAAATAATGCTCTTTTTATGAAGAAATACCCAAGTATAGGAAATGAACTTATGAATCATCAAATAATGACTGAAGGGCATCCAACTTATGGTGGAATGTCTGGTCGTGATATTATGACTCTTTGTGAAGGTCTAAGAACAATAACTATACAAGAATACCTTGATTATAGAATTTCACAAGTTAATGAATTTGGAGAAGGTATTGCAAAGCTTGGAATTCCAGTAGTAACCCCAATTGGTGGGCATGCTGTTTATCTTGATATGAATAGATTCTTTAAGGATACAAAAATGAAACAAGGAGATTTTGGGGGAATTGCTTTTACTGCAATCCTTCTTGCAAAATATGGTCATCGAGCATGTGAGCTTGGTAACTTTGCATTTGGTTCATATGATCCTAAAACAAAGAAGGAGACTTTTCCAGAAGTTAATTTTGTAAGATTTGCTGTTCCTAGATTAAGATATGAAAAGCAAGATCTTGATGCTGTAATTAAAGCAATAAAAGAGATATATGATCATAGAAAAGAAATACCTGGTGTAGAAGTAATATTTGGTAAAGAGCTAGCACTTCGTCATTTTAAAGCAAGGTTCAAGTTCAAGGATTAAGATTAAATCCTTGAACCTTTTTCTAAATATTTAATATATTTCTCAAAACCAGAAGATCTAATTAAACAAGGTTGATTCTTATCTTTATATTTTTCTTCTATTTTATGCTTGTTATTAAACGCAGTTATTAGATCCATTTTTTTTATATTTCCTAAGAATCCACTTGTTTTTAATGTATATGAGCAAGTCATATATTCCCCAGCTGGATTAATTGCAATACCCCATCTTGAATAACCACATATTCCATCATTACCAAGCGTTAATGGACCACCAGTTTCAGATATACTTTTTATGGTTTTAACTTCTTTTGTGTAATCTTGATTATAACCTATTTTCTTCCAATTAAAATCTGCATTTCCACTTTTAAAAACAGGATTACAAATAAAGTATACATCATCTTTATAGTTTTCTTGCATATATTTCTTTATTTCTAATACTTCATTTTTATTCTTACTTGTAATAGTTGTGTTTATTGCAACTCTTAATATCTTCAAGTTTTCTTTATATTCAATTGTATCTTTGAAGATGTTTATTGTGTTCTTAATGTTTTCAAGAACTTTATTTAATTGACCAGTTCCAGTTAATTGACAATAAGTTACTGGGTTTAGAGAATCAAAAGAAATTACAATTGAAACATTATGGGTTTTATAAAAATTTATTACTTCTTTTGATAACGTACTACCATTGCTATATAGTATAGTTATCATTCCAAGAGAATTAATTTTTGTAATATATTTTCTAATATTACTATCAAGAGTTGGTTCTCCTTCTCCTCCAAAAACTATAACTTTTATCCCTGTGCTATGTGCTTCTTCTATTAGTTTTAGTATTTGAGTTGGAGTTATATTTTTACTATAATCTATGGGTATATTTTCTTTAAGATTAAAACATTTTGCACATCTATAGTTGCATATAAATGGAAGATTAATCATAAGATATGTTAATTTATCTAGTCTTCCTGTTTTTGATAAATGCTTTGGTGTTCCTCTAATTACTTTTATATATTCCATAATTTCCCCTTTCCTTGTAATGTTTATATAATTTGTAACTTAAGGGGGATATTAAAATGTAGAGTAGTAAGTAACTACTACGTGCATTTATATATTTAATGGTATTAATTATATATATGAGCCAAAATGAAATTTTAAAAAAAATAGGTTTAACAGAAACTGAAATAAAAGTCTATAACTCATTATTATCTTTTGGATCAACTAGTGTTGGAAAAATAGTTGAAAGCACTGGACTTTATAGAAAGAATATTTATGATGCATTAAATAAACTAATTGATAAAGGGTTAGTTACCTATATTATGGAAAATAAGATTAAGTCCTATCAATCAAAAGACCCTGATAATCTATTAAGATTCTTAGATGAAAAAAAAGAAAGAATACTTGAAAACAAAGAAGAGTTAAAATTAGAATTACCTAAATTAAAAGCTAAGTTTATAACTAATCCCCAAGAAGTAGAATCAGAGATGTATAGAGGAATTGAAGGAATTAAAACTATTCTAAAAGAATGCCTCAACTATAACGAAATACTAATGATTGGAGCAACTGGTGATGTTGAAAATAGGCTCCCTTACTTTTGGCCAAAATACAATGAAAAAAGAATAAGCAAAAAAATAAAATGGAAATGTCTTTTAATTTATGAATCAAAAGAAAAGAATATTACTAAATCAAAGTATTATGAGTATAAGATTCTTCCAAAAATTATGAGTGGGCCTAATGTAATATATGTTTATGGGGATTATGTTGCTAATGTAATCTGGCTTGAAAAACCAATTGCTTTTGTTATAAAAAATAAGTTTGTAGCAAAGAACTATAAAAATTACTTTAATTATATTTGGGATTCTTTAACATAATTTTCTTGCTATAGTAAATTAATATTTATTTCTTCCTGGAGGCTTTAATGAGTCTGTTCATTATTGCTTTTCCAATTCCAATAGTTGGTACTCGTTCAACATAAATATTACCTATATTTAATTTATCAAAATATCTAAAATTATAAAATAAGTCTTTTCCAAATTTTAATAGATTTCTATTATAGTTTTTAATTAATTTATTTTTTGGAAAATCAAAATTATTATAAAATATAAATGCATTTTTCATATTTGCATCTATCTTAAGATTATTATAGTTTTTAAAAAGAATAACTCTTGCTTTTGGAGAATAATGTTTGTATTTCATTCCAGGTGATTTGGCTTTTTTAATGTTCTTTGATTTATTTTCTGATATATTCTTAATTAATTCTCTTAAATCAGATTCAGTTATAAAACCAGGGCGTAGAATTGTTGGTACTTTTGAAGTTAAATCCAGAACTGTTGACTCAAATCCAATTTTACATTTGCCACCATCTAAAATCATTGGTATTCTTCCATTAAAATCATCAAAAACATGCTTTGCAGTAGTGCCTGATGGACTACCAGAGATATTTGCACTTGGTGCAACAATTGGTGTTCTTGATAATTTAATTAACTCTAGAGCCATTTTATTTGATGGCATTCTAATTGCTATTGTATCAAAACCTGCTGTTGGTGTTTTTGGGACAATCTTCTTTTTCTTTAAAACTATAGTTAATGGACCTGGCCAAAATTTATTAATAATCGGGTGTACTATATCTGGTACTTCTCTTGCGATTTTATAAATATCTTTCTTATTAGAGATGTGGGCTATTAATGGATTATCTTGTGCTCTTCCTTTTAATCTAAATATTTCTTTTACTGCTTTTTCATTAAACAAATCAGCACCCAGACCATAAACAGTTTCAGTTGGAAAAGAAATTACTTTTCCTTTTTTTATTAATCTTGCAGCTTTAGGTATATCTTTACTTATTTCTGTATAGTTTGTTTTATATTTATTCATAATATCCAATTAAATTATTTTTCCATTGCTTTTTTTTTTAAATTCTTTGGCATAAGCTCAATTGCATATCTTAAAGATGTTCTTGGCATGTTTTTCTTATTTCTAATAACATAATCAAATACTTCTTTTTGGTGTAATCTGCTTGCTTCTTTTAACATCCATCCATATCCTTTTTGAACCATATCTTCTTTATCAAGTAATAATCTATCTGATATTTCAAAGATATCTTTCAAGAATATGCCTTTTCTTGCTGGTAGAATCAATGAAACAGCTGATGCTCTTCTCATCCATTGGTTCTTTGATTTTGACCAAACCTTTAGTTCTTTAACAAGTTCAGGATATTTTAATATCAAAGATCCAATTGTATGATTACAGAAACTGTCACACTTTGCCCAGTTATTAATGTATTTATTTATCCAAATCTTAAATATCTTAATATCTTTTTTTTCAAAGCTTGCAATTAATTTTGGACACCAATTACAAATAATAAACGCTTCTTCACAGTAGTCAGATTTCAATAATTCTTCACAGATTTCAAACACTATTGTTTTTGGTAGATCTTTTATTTCTGTTTTCCAATAAAAGTTTGCTATTCTTGTGACATCACTTGATTTAACACCATGACATTTTATTGGTTCTTTGAAAAATCTATTAAAACCTTCTTTTGTTTTTTTACTTGATGTCTTTTTAAGTTCTTTTCTAATACTTAATAAAATCATATTTTTATTCATTGTAAATCAAATTTTTATTTTTAGATCAAACGTATTATAATTATTATTTATTTAATATTATTCTTTTTATCACACAAATATACTTAACAAAAACATATATAAATCCTTTTGACTTTATAGTTATTTTATTTATTAATTGATTACAAGTAAGAAGATTTATGACTAAAGAAAGAACAATTATTTCAATTAAAAATCTAAATAAAACTTTCAAAACCAAAGTTAGTGAACCTGGGCTTAAAGGTGGACTTAAGAATATATTTAATCCAAAATATAAGATAATTAAAGCTGTAAATAATATTTCTTTTGAAGTTAGAGAAGGTGAGCTTGTTTCATTTATTGGTCCAAATGGGGCTGGTAAATCAACAACACTTAAGATGTTATCTGGAATACTTTATCCAGATTCAGGTACAATTAAAGTAAATAATTTAAATCCACAAAAAGAAGCTCAAAAATTATCTTATAAAGTTGGAACAATATTTGGTCAAAAACCACAATTGTGGTTTCATCTTCCTCCAATGGATTCATTTAATTTATTTTCAAGAATATATGATCTTAACCAAGAAGAATATAAGAAAAGATTAGAATATTTAATTAATAGATTTGAGATTAGAGATTTTGTTAATCAACCAGTAAGAAAGCTTTCACTTGGGCAACGGATGAGATGTGAGTTTGTTTTATCTTTACTTCATAATCCAAAAATTCTTTTTCTTGATGAACCAACCATAGGTATGGATATTATTGTTAAAAAAAATATCAGAGAATTAATTAAACAAATAAATGAAGAAGAAAAGGTAACTGTAATTCTAACTAGTCATGATATGGGAGATGTTGAAAGTATCGCAGATAGAGTAATTGTTATTAATCATGGCACTATTGTTTATGACGATTCCTTTGATAACTTAAAGAAGAATTACATAAAAAAGAAAACAATTAGAATTGTAACTGAAAATGAGATAAAAAATATAAATACAAAAGAAATTAAAGTTATTGAAAAAACAAAGTATTCTCTTGAATTTGAGATAAACACAAAGAAACTATCTATTCATTCTGTTATTGATTATCTTATGAAAGAAAACAAAGTAAAAGATATTTCAATAAATGATCCTCCAATAGAAGAGATTATAGAAGAGATATATAAAAAGGAAGAAAAAGAATGACAATTACCATCTTAAAAAGTATAAAGAAATATAAGGAAATTGCAAAAATTAATTTCAAGAATAGTTTTGTTTATATTTGGGACAATATATTTGGAACTGCATTCTTTATTGCAATAGTAATATTTATTTTTTCTAAGTTGTGGGCAGTTATTTTTGAATCTAATGGAACAAGTATTATATCTGGATTTACAATACAGATGATGTTATGGTATTTAGTATTAACTGAAGCAATAGTTACTTCTCTTGAAAACATAGTTACTCAAATTGGAATAGAGATAAGAAGTGGAGACATCTCAAATTATTTAAATAAACCATATCATTATGTTATCTATAAATATGCACAAACAATCGGAAAAGCAATATTTACTTTCTTATTAATCTTACTTGTTGGTGGATTAGTTGCATATCTTACAGTTGGTCTAATAAATATAAATTGGTATATAATTCCATTTATATTTATAATTGTATTTTTAGCAATCACTCTTAGTTTTATGATTCTAGTAAATATAGGTTTATTAGCATTTTGGATAGAAGAAGTTAGAGGGATACATTTTATATATAATAAATTTGTATTTGTAATTGGTGGAATGTTAGTACCATTAGAAATATTCCCGTTCTGGCTTGCAAAGATTGGTTTAGTTTTGCCATTTAGTTATATAGCTTATCATCCTGCAAAGCTATTTGTAATGTTTAGTTTTAAATATTTTTTTAATATTATTCTAATTCAATTAGCTTGGATTTTTGTGTTTATTATGATTTCTTTATTTGTTTATTCTATAGTTTCAAAAAAGGTGATCATTAATGGGGGTTAAAGAAATCAAAAAGTATTTTAAACTACATAAGGAATATATTAAACTAGAAGCAAAAACTGCTATTGAATACAAAACTAATTTTTTAGTTCAAGTTATATCTATGTTTTTAAGTGATATTGTTTGGATTTTATTTTGGGCAATATTTTTGACAAGATTCCCTAACATTAATGGGTGGACAATTACAGATATTGTTTTACTTTATGCAATTGTATGTACATCATTTGGTTTTGCAGGATTAACTTTTGGAGGGAATAAATATATTTCTAATAATATTGTAGATGGGAAATTAGATTATTTTTTGACAAGCCCAAAAAAACCATTGTATCATATTTTAATATCAAAAATAAACTGGTATGATCTTGGTGATTTTTTATTAGGTATAATACTTGCATTTATGTTTTTACCAATTCCAAAATTATTTTTATTTTTTGCTCTTGTTATTCCTGCAACAATAATAGTTATTTCATTTGGTATTATTGCTGAATCTCTTGCATTTTATATTGGAAATGCAGAATCAATTTCAGCTTCATTATATGGTGCATTAATCGCATTTAGTTCATATCCATCAACTATATTTAGTGGAGTTACAAAATTTATATTATTATTTATTATTCCTGCTGGATTTATTTCTGGTATTCCAGTTACTTTATTAAATTCATTTAACTGGTTTTGGTTTATATTATTATATACATTTGCAATAGCAATATTGCTTCTTGCAATATATGTATTTTATAAAGGACTTAAAAGATATGAAAGTGGAAACTTAATTGGTGTTAGATTATAATTGGTGATAAATTATGTTAAAGGATTATGATTATGATTATTTTGCAAAATATTATGATATTTTTGAACTTGATAAAAAAGATGCAAAAGATATGAATATTTTTCTTATAAAAACCATAAAGAAATATCCATCTATTAAAAGCATAGCTGATCTTACTTGTGGAACTGGACTACAAGTATTTCGTCTTTTAGAGGAAGGGTATTCTTTTGTTGTGGGTTCTGATATATCTAAAAAAATGATTGAAGAAGCAAATAAAAAAGCAAAGAAACTAAAGCAAACTAAAGCTAAATTCTATGTTAAAGACATGAGAAATGCAAGTTTTAAAAATAAAAAGTTTGATTGTATTATTACTTTGTTTAACGCGATTGCTCATGTAACAAAGAAAGGATTCGAAGAAACTACAAAGAATATTGGACAGAATTTAACTCCCAATGGATATTATATTTTTGATATAATAAATAAAGAATATTGGGAAAAAGAATGCCAAGATTATGAATTTTTGGATACTGCAATAACTATTAAAGATACAAGATATGTAAGGCTATGTAAATATAAGATAAATGGAGATATATTTAATGATACTCAAAAAATATATATTCAAGAAGGATATTCAAAGCCAAAAATAATAAGTAAATCATGGGACGCTCAAATGTATTCCTATAAAG
>Ga0172370_10000895_pt1 | contig 46236 bp, 31 predicted proteins | sample LakKiv5m_FD_114538 | JGI IMG/M metagenome (GOLD analysis project Ga0172370, IMG submission 114538) | Freshwater microbial communities from Kabuno Bay, South-Kivu, Congo - kab_022012_11.5m | ecosystem: Environmental > Aquatic > Freshwater > Lake | place: Democratic Republic of the Congo...
CCCCGCTCTTGGAGAAATTGACAGCGAGGTAGAGTTCCTCATTGACCAGTGTTCCCGTGCTGCATGAACTACGGCAGGGATTTCTGGCGAGCTGGTTGAATAAAGAGCGAAAGTCCACTATAAAGGCAGGGAGTATTTTACGTCATGCCCCACCCCATCGATCCGCATCGCCCGCGCTACCATTTCATGCCCCCCTCCCAATGGATGAACGATCCGAACGGACCGATTTTTTGGCGGGGGGAGTATCACCTCTTTTACCAGTATGGGCCGCTGCCGGATAACTGGGGGTTGAAATACTGGGGGCACGCGGTGAGTGATGATCTCGTGCGCTGGCGGCATCTGCCCGTCGCGCTGGAGCCGGCGCCGGGCGGACCGGACAAGGACGGGGTATGGTCCGGGTGCGCGGTGGACAATGGCGGCGCGATGACGCTGCTCTACACCGGCGTCGAGCCGGAGGCGCAGTGCATCGCCACCAGCCGCGACGGCATCGCCTTCGAAAAATACGCCGGCAATCCAATAATCGCCGGGCCGCCGGAGGGACTGGCGGTGACCGGCTTTCGCGACCCATGCGTCTGGCGCGAGGACGACGACTGGTACATGCTCATCGGCTCCGGCATTAAAGATGTCGGCGGCGCCCCGCTGCTCTACCGTTCGCCCGATCTGCGGCAGTGGGAATACCTGCACCCGCTGTGCGTGGGGAAGAAAGAGGAGACGGGCGAGATGTGGGAATGCCCGGACTTCTTCGCGCTGGGCGACTGGCAGCTGTTGTTCTTCTCGCCGTTCGGGTTGCCGCACTATTTCACCGGCGACTACGCCGGCCACCGTTTCACGCCGCTCGCTGACGGCAAGCTGGATTACGGCCGGCATTTCTACGCGCCGAAATCATTCCTCGATGGTCAGGGCCGGCGCATATTATGGGGGTGGTGTTGGGAGGGGCGCAAGGAGGAAGCGGCGAAAGCCGCCGGCTGGGCGGGGGTGATGTCGCTGCCGCGCGTGTTGACGCTGGGGACGGACGGCCTGCTCTGCCAGACGCCCGCGCCGGAGGTGGAGACGCTGCGCGGAAGCGAGCACCTGCACATCTGCGAGCACCCGCTTGACGGTTGGGAAGAGATCGAGCTCGGTCCGCTTCCCGGCGATTCGCTGGAATTGCATGTGATGCTCGACCCGGGAAATTCCCGCGAGTGCGGCCTGTCGCTCCGCCGCTCGCCGGATGGGCGGGAGGAAACGCGGCTGGTCTTCAACCGGGAGACCGGCATGCTGGGCATCGACCGCGCGAAGTCCAGCCTCGATCCAGCGCAAAACGTCGGTTATCATGATGGACCGGTTCTATTAGGACCCGACGAGCCACTGGACCTGCGCATCTTCATCGACCGCTCGCTGCTGGAGGTGTTCGCCAACGGCCGCAGCTGCCTGACCAGCCGTGTATATCCGACACGGGCGGACAGCATGGGTATGGCGCTGTTTAGCGAGGGCGGGGAGGCGCGGGTTTTGGAGGTGGAAGCCTGGGAAATGACCGGGGCAGGCTCATGACAGATAAACCCTCCAACCGCAAATCACGGCGCTTGCGTCTGTTTTTCCTCGGGTTGCTTATTGTCGCTTCCCTGCTCATTCTCGATTACTATCTTTTGAAGGTCTGTTGAAGAAAGATGCCGTGCCCGGCGCCTTTTCCGGGGTGGCGATATTCGCCGATTATACTACTTCGGAAGAGGAGTGGCGGCAATATGACAGCGGATGGCTTGACATGCCGTGAAGGCGTATATGCAAACTCCGGGACGGTCCCCCTAGTACTTACCCAAACCGGTAGCCGACATTCCGCACCGTCTGAATCATCTTCCCCACCCGCGGGCCCAGTTTGGCGCGGAGGCGGCGGATGTGGACGTCCACGGTGCGAGCGCCGCCGAAGTAGTCGCTCTCCCACACTTCTTCCAGCAGCTCGGGGCGGGAGAAGACGCGGCGGGGATGGGCGGCGAGGAATTTAAGCAGCTCGAACTCCTTGTAGGTAAGCTCGACGCGGTGATTTTCCACGTAGACTTCATAGGTGGCCAGGTTCATGCGCAGGCCCTGCACCTGCACCTGCTCGCGCGCGCCGCGGGCGCCCTGCGTTTTCCAGAGAGCGAAGCGCAGGCGGGTGTCGATCTCGGGCAGGGTCGCCGGCAGGGTGATGAAGTCGTGCAGGTGGGGGCCGAAATGGATTTTTTCCGCCTCCTCCGCGCCGGCCACCAGGATCACGGGCACGTATTCCCACGCCGCCTGGATGCCGCCGGTTCCCTGGAATTCGCGCGAGCCGATGTCCAGCAGCACGACCTGCGGCTCCGGCACCCGGTTGATGAACTGGAAGGTCGCGCGCGGGATGGTCGAGACGTGATGACCCAGCCGGCGCAACTGCTCCAGCAGCGCCAGGACGGGTTCGCGGCGTTCCCGCTCCGTAACTACCAGGATTTCCGTGGGCATGTCTGACTGTATTCTACAATTTCCGGGGCTTTGCCCACAACCCAGTAGCTCGGGCTATCCCTTTCCGGCCAGGTAGACGGTCGAAATCATGATAGCAATATGGAGGATGGCCACATAGGCCATGGTGATGTTGGCTGCCCAGAGAAGAATATGGGCAACTCGCATTCTCCGGCGCTCGATCAGCTTGATCACGCCGAGGACGAAGAACACCAGCAGCATTTTGTAGACGGCAAAACCGGGAATGCCGAAGTGCGCCAGCACCCAGTTTGCCAGCATATTCCCTTCGTTGATGCCGAAAGCGAGCTGGCGGATAGTGGCATACAGGTCGGCGAAAGAGAGGATGAGGTAGAGCACGGCCAGCATAAGGAACGACTGGCCGGTGAACCAACCCGACCAGAAGTAACGTTGCTCTTTGGGCTGCAATTCATTCGGCATGGCGCGCTTTTGGCGACTTACCGTGTCTCGAAGGCCTGCACCTTGGCCAGGTTGATCGATTCAAGATCCACCAACTCCGCAGTTATTGTCATGCGCTGATTGGCATATTTACGATTCAGTTTGGGCCTGATCATCCACACGGGCTCATCCATCAGTTCATCGACCAGGGCATTCAGATCCGTGACCAGCGAAACATGCTGCCGATGTTGCTTTGAATTCACCATGATGCTCCTTTGGGATCAACGTGCAAGATGAGTATAAACCTTTCATGAATAATGCGCAAGCGCGACAGCGGGTGGGTGGAAAATGGAGAGACATAAAGCGGGGCGCAGGGAAAAAAGATTGAAAAGATTATTAAGATTTAAAAGATAATATTCTTTATTTTTGCATAAATAAAGAATCAATCATTTAAATCTTAATAATCTTTTCAATCTTTTTTCCCTGCGCCCCGCTTTATGTCTCTGTGGTATCCTCCTGAATATTCACATCAATTACCCGGGGCCGGCACTTTCACGACCAGGGGGATGTGTAGCACGGGGGTCCATTCGCCGCCGGCGGCTTTTGCCTGCAGATGGTAAAAATGCAGTCCGTTTTTGAGTTCGAGCTCGGTGGAATTGCCGGTCACCGCCTTGCCTGCCTTGCTGACCGGCGATTCATCCAGCGCGGCTCGCCAGTCCGGCGCCTCGGTTCCCGAGAGCTGCCAGCTCACCGTTACCGGATCTGCCAGCACGGGCGCAAAGGCGATATTGTCGAAACGGATGGCCTGGCCGCCGAAATTGTTGCCGAACCCGTAAGCGCGCGCTTCAGGCCCGGCGCTCCAATCCGCCACGATCACCTCCTGGATGTTAAGGTCCACGGTTGCGGCATCCACATTGGTCTCCCGCGCAATGAAATCCGCGAGCAGAGCGCCCAGGTCTGCCGCAAAGTGGCGCCACCTGCCGTCCGCTACGACATCCAATTGCCCGGAGACGGCGCGGACGCTGTTGACATTCTCCTTCGCTTCCGTACCCGGGAAAAGGAGGAACTCATACCAGACGTTCTGCCGGCGCACGTAAAGATTCACTTTGACGCCGGGATCGAAGCAGTAATCGAAGTGCAGTTGCGGAGTTGCACGCAGGTCGCGCGGGGTGGAGATGAGCGTGGTGGAAAAATCACCCGCCGGATACATATTCACCACTTTGAGGAAGGTGTTCACCCCCGAAGGATCCTCCACCCGCTCGCGCACGAGGCGCGCCGTCAGGCCGGGACGCTCCTTGCAGTCATCCAATCCGTTTTCGAAGGTAGCAATTCGGACGGGCGCCTGGTTGACGGTGACCTGTGGCGCGGGCAGCGGATCGAGGTTTTCCTGCACGGCCAGCGGCGCGGAAGCGCGCGGCGTGCCGATGCTCATCTTTTCCGCCCCGATGTTGGCGCGGCCCACTATGATGCCGTTGTTGTAAGTCCAGATGCCCGCGTAGCCGCCGGGAATGGGATCCGGGTCGGTGTAAGTCATCGCCAGCAGGTTGTCGATGAAGACCTTGATGGTATCGCCGCGTTTCTCCATGCGGGTGGCGAACCAGCGGCGGTGCCCCTGCCCCTGGGAAGGAAGGAGAAATTTCTGATCCGCCGGGGTGGGCTTGCGCGGATCGGCGGGAATCTGCTGCACGACGACGCCCTTGCGCAGCAGCAGAGTCACCATGTCACGGCCATTGGGCCGTCCCGCGCGAATGAGCGTATAACCGGAGCTAAGATGGGAGCCGTCGGCGCAGATTGTCATGTTGACATCGCGATAGCGGCGATTGTACTCCTCCGGTTGATTGTCGAACTGCATCTTGATGCCGGTATACGCCTCGACCACCTGATCGCCGTCCAGCCGGTATTTACACCAGATTGTCGGTGTAAAGGCGCCGAACCCGCCGAACCAGTTCCATTTCGGCTGGCAGGTATAGCGGGCCATCACCGCCCAGACGCCGCTCTCGGAGATCCAGGAGGTGGGGGCCAGCTCGAATGGGTCTTCCAGGCGGTCGGATTGTATCTGTACCCTGGCCGCCGGCAGCGCGGGTTCGGTAACGTTGAAGCCGATCATTTCGGCCTTCAGCGGTTCGGCGTCGCGATAAACGAACACCGTCCGCTCCCTGAGCGTTTCCGAATCGGCTTCGGGGTCGTCAGGATCGATATCCCGCGCGAGCAACACCAGGTAGCTTCCCCATCGCTCGAAGATCAAGCGCGATTTCTTCCCCAACGTGAAAGGATATTCTCCCACGGATTCGCCCTTGCGCGACAGCTTCGCCAAGAATCGGCCGTCTTCCGCCGGTACAAGTTCCAGCGTATACCCGCCGGTCTCTTCATAATCGGTGGAAAGGTACAGCGACTGCCCCTTCACCGTCTCGGCGGCGATCGGGATCATGACGCGCACGTCATGGAAATGCCCGCCTTTGTGCCAGTAGAGTCCCGGCACATTGGTCGGCAGCGGCGCGGCGTAACCTACCGTATCGAAGGAGGCGCCGGCCGGAGTAACCAGCCGCGCCGGCAGTTTGACCGGATACCAGTCGGCCTCCGGGCTGGACCAGGCGGACAACCAGTTATCTGCCTCGAAAGCTTCGTGTATCTCCTGCTTTTTACGCGGAGGCTCAAGCTGGGTGACGGTCAGCGGCTGAAAGGCCACTTCCCGGGCCCCGCTCCGCGGCCCGCACCGCCCGCCGATCCGCTCCGAGTCATATGAATCCAGCACTTGCCGGTCATTGCAATACAACCGCACATAAGGCCCGTTGGCTTCCACACGCAAGTCGGCCCACTCGCCCGGTTTCAGGTCGAGTTTGGCGGCGTCGATTTCCCGTCGCCGGTTGCTCGCGTCCAACGCATACAGCGTCTGCCCGGCAGCGGCGACTTCCCAGAGATAACCGGCGCCATCCTCGCCAATATTGAAGAGCAGGCCGGCGACGGCGCGGCGGTCGGGCAAGCGCACGCGGGTAGTCGCCGTATAGCGGGTGAATGCCGGCGAGCCGGTGAGGAAGCTGCCGGGGGAGGAATTCACCGAAACGTCGCCGAAGCGCTTCCATCTTCCGGTGGAGGTTGACGGATAAGAAGAATTGAGGGCAGTGCTGCTGAAAGAAATCCATTCGCCGACGCGCACGTCGTCGAAAAGGATGATGCTGGAAGTGCGCATGTCCCCGGCGGCTTCATTGACGATCTTGTTCGTTGTCTCATCCCGGGTGATATACATGACGGCGGTCTCTTCGTCCACCCTGGGCCGCCGCGGCTTTTCGGCGCCGTCGGCATACAACCCCACGCGGCCTTCGATGGTGCCGGGATTGGCAGCCGACATCAGCAATTTGCCATCTACCAGCGCCTGCGCGGTCTGCCAGCCAAGGTTGATGCGCAGAGTATACCACTGGCCAGGTTCGAAGCCGCGCGGACTGGTTGCCAGCACCTGCTGTTCGCCGTTCACCACCGCGGTCAGCTCGGCGCGCGGTTGAACGCTCTCGGTCAGTGCCCGTTGCTTCCAACGAAACAACAGATAATTTTTATTATCCTGGTAAGCGGCGATAATGCCGACTTCGCTGTCATATTCAGGTTTTATCGCCGTTTCGACGAAGTAACGGTCGGAGGAAGGATAGACCATCGTCGGATTGGCTACCACCCATGAAGGCCCTCTGCCGGTATACACGTACCAGAAGCCGTTGCTCGTTGTCGTGGTGTATTCGATCCGCGGATTATTGGGATCGCGGAAGAGGCTGAGCTGCCAGGGGACGCCCATGGGCTGCCCGGTTTCCGGATCACGTGGATCGGCGCCCGGATCGTCCTTGCGGTAATAAGCCACGCGCCAGGTGTCGTCCTCTTTCCAGGGAGCCTGCGCGGTCGGCATATTACTCAAGGTTTCCGGGCGCATGAAATCATCGCCGAAGACGGGCTTGCCGATGGGCTGATAACGGGCGTTTTCGATGACGCATTCAGGCGGAACGTGCAGGAAGGCGCATTCGCCGATGCCGCGGCTTTGGGCCGGCGCGACAAAGAGCAGGCGGTGATCCTGCAGCACGGCTACGGTATCTACGCGCCGCTTGATGGTGAAACGGGCGGCAAAGCCGCGAGTCAGCTTGAGGGGAATTTTCACCGGAGGAGTTTCCGGCTTCAAACCCAACCGCTGCCAGGAGAAAGCGCCCTTTTCCCAGCGCAGTTGAAAACCTTGTTTATCGGCCCATTCGATACCGAGCACGAACATTTTGCCGGGAGAACCATTCACCGTCATGTTCCAGCTCAGATCATAGCACTCATCCAACTCATCCGGCAGGCCGGCAATCTCCACCTGGGTCAGCGCCGGCATCGCCAGCGCGAACAGCAGCAACAATCCTATCCAACGCAACATACAGCATCTCCTGGGAGGTAAACTCAAAACCGAGCCACCCCTCCCCCAGCCCCTCCCCTGCGAAGGGAGGGGAGTCCAGGATGGATAATGCAAAACGGTTGTTTAAATATCAAGCCTGAACTCTCGCGCAGACCGGAATGACCGATTTTGCATTGCATTATCCGTTATCTTACATATGTAAGCATACTCCCCTCCCTTCGCAGGGGAGGAGCTGGGTAGAGGCGGCTCCGGATTATCGAACTGGATCACTTGGAATCTTTCTTCACTTCCTTCACCAGCAGGTTCGCGGTGGGCTTGTAGATATTCGCCGGATACAATTCCGGATCGGTCGTCAACAGGAACTGGTCGATCTCGGTAGCGCTTTCCTTCGAGCCCAGGATGAAGGTCACTTCGCCTTTTTTCAGTTTCAACGGGCGCGGATCGGCGTTGTCTTTCCAGCATACCCAGTGCATGCTATTGTAGGTGCCATCACCGCCGATGAAAGGATCGCCCTTTTCACCGTCGATCTTGAAAAAGACGGAATTGCCGCATCCGTTGGCCCAAAAAACGCGCGCCCACAGGTAGTAGAAGCCGGCCTGTGGAATATTCACCTTGTAGGCCACCTCGTCCTGTTTCGGGTGCTCGCCCGGTGGGCATCGGCGCACGGCCAATACTTTCTTTCCGGAAACTTTGCCGGAGGTATCTTCCGCACGCTTCTTCACGTTCCATTCCTTGCCGCTGAGGTTCTGCGCATCTTCCGCCTCGAAGGCAAGGGTAACGTATTTTCCGGCCGTCAACTGCCCCGTAACAACCATGACGGCCAGTCCGGCCAGCGCCGCCGCGAGCATCGCGCGCATCATTATCGATCGCATGTTACGTCCTCCTGTTCCATCTTAAGCGTCTCAGGTGAAAAAGTTGTGAAATTGCCGATAGCCGCCAACCAGGCGACGATAACCACCGACATACCGCGCACCCAGGGATTGGTAGCCAGTGTCAACAGCGCCAGCGCAACCATGGCGCCAAGCAGCGCGGCGGGCCAGGGCGATTTTCCCGCTGTTATCACCGCGTTCCTCGCCATCCCCAGATAACTGCCATAGAGCAGCAGTAATACCGCCAGTCCTAACAGGCCGGTGGTGGCGGCGGTCAACAGGTAGCCGTTCAGCGCGTTCGGCTCGGTACGCTGCTCGTCGATCTTGCCCAACGACGAATACGACTGGCCGATTTGAGCCTGATACCGCCCCGCGCCGGCGCCGAACAGCGGATTGCCGCTGATTACATTCAATGCCACCTGCTGCTCGCCCCAGAATTTTTTCAAATGCCGGACGCCGTCCTCATACCGATATCGCGCCTCCAGCGCGGATATTCGCCATTGAAACGGCTCGACGATTATTTCCCGCCGATTGAAACCGCCGGCGACGGAGACAATCAACAGGTAAGCAACAACTCCGATCAGCGTCTGCCTCCCGACCCGCGGCCCCAGCGCGAAGCCGGTAACCAGCAGACCGAGTAAAATCGCCGGCGCCAGATAGCCCGCCAGTAAGGTGAAAGCCGCCATCGCCAGCAATACGCTTGCCCAGATAACCATACCCGGCCTTTTCCGTTCGGAAACAAGCAGCGCCAGCACGAAGGGCAGCACCAGCGCCAGAAAACCGGCATAGGTAGCGCGGCTGGGATTGTAGCCGTGCTCGCTCCAGGTGGCAAAGGGGCCGCAGACATGGAAGGGCAGTTGCGCCGACAGGTAGGCCGCCGGGGTCGGCGTCCGGTAAGCGACGCGGGCGCGCGGATTCGGCTGGTAGTGACTTTGCAGCACGACGCGCTGCGCCGCCGCCAGCGCCATCGCCAGCGAGGTAGTTACGAGCAGCGCGATCACTGCTGTTCGCATCCGCCGCGGCGTGGAAAGCGCGACGCGGAAGACCGGATAAGCCAGCAGCAGGTAGATCGCCATCTGCGCGATCTCTTTGGCCAGCGAAACGAAAACCTCTTTATCTTTCGCCGACACGGGCAGCAGGCGATCGCCTGAAATGAAGAAGACCCCCACCCCCGCCGCGCCTACCATCAGCCAATGCGACAAAGGCGGCAAGCCGCGGCAGGTACGATCCCGCAACAACCAGCGAACCGCCCACACTAAGGCTCCGATCAATAGCAGCGCCTCCGAGGGATGCAGCGGAACCTTCGGCAAGGTGAGCTGCGTGGGCGCCAACGCCAGCGCCAGCAGCGCCAGTACGAACAGCATCCGGTCGAGGAAGTCGGGACGCTCTGTCGATATCGATATTTTGACCTGTTCGTCTATCACGCGACCGTCCTATTTGCTTACCACTACACTACATATCTCTACTTACAACTCATCCAACTATCCAACCATCCAACCAGCTATTCATCTATTCATCCAACCATCCACCAAACACTTAAGACGCCGATTATCAGCGCCATGCCGAGTGGCTGTATTCGCCATCCCCCGGTCGGGCGCAGGCCGGCGCCGCCCAGCCAGAAGGCCGCGGCGTAGAGCGCAATGGAGGAGAGCAATTCATTCAAATCGGCGGCATCGATGCCGTACAGGTTGCGGAAAGCCGGATGGAAATTGATCAGCAGAAATAATCCGCCGCCGAACAGCGCCAGCAGCAGCGCGCCGGCCAGCGCCGCGGTGCCCAGCCGCGCGGTATCGGCCAACCGCCCCCGCGCGACAGATCCCCACACCGCCAGCAGGAATGCCAGCGCCGGCACTATAGCGGCGATGATCGGCTCCTTCGAGTCCTCATAGAACTCGAACTCCGGGTCAAACACGAGAAAGGTAACGCGGGCGGCCAGCCAGCAGGCAGTGGCCAGCGTCACCCCACCCCATATGCCGGCCAGCGGCCCGCGGCGCAAAGCAGGTATCGCCGCTATGACCAGATGTCCGGCCGCGAGGAGCAGCAGCAGGTATTGCATCGGCGGCGGCAGTGCTTTACCGGCAAAGAGCGAGGGAAGCGGAACGAACTCTTTCATGTAACTCGACTCGGCGCCCGCCCACAGCAGCGCCAGCGCCAGCAGCAGCAGCGCGGCGGCCTGCACCGCCGTCAGCCAGACCGACTGCGCGCGCGTGACCGCAACTTCCGTCTCTCGGGAAATCGTCGCTGTTGACACCATCAGCCTCTTTGACACCCAAAAGGAAAGAAAAGTTCCTCGCCTGCCGATACATTCGCCGAGATTATCCCGCGCCCGGCATCGCGGTATAGCTTATCATAACTGATAGCCGCGTTTCCTATCCTTTTGTCGATTCACGATCGGAACACGCTCAGGCAGGACTTGCCGCGATCGATATGGAAGTGTGAAGAGACGGGCTACACGCGGGGACCGGCAGTCCGCGCTCCATTTAGATGGCATTTCAGGATATCGACAACACGCACCCTTTACTTCAGCACCTGTCGCCGTTGCTCGCCACGCGGGCGCGGCGGCGCATGACGGTGGTGGCGGCTACCTCGGTGCTGTTCGGGCTGTTTTCTTCCGGCGTGGAAGCGGTGATGCCGCTGTGGGCGACCCATGACCTGGGAATGACGGCGGCGCAATGGGCGCAACTGCGCTCGCTGCGTTTCGCCGGCGTATTCCTGGGGGTTATCGCCCTCGGCGCGCTCTCCGACCGTTTCGGCCAGCGTTTGCTGGGCGCCATTACCATGTTGGCGGCGGCGGTAGGACTGTTCGCCTTCCAATTGGGCATACGAGATGTGGTCTGGTGGCTGATGCCCATCTACGGCGCGCTGATCAGCACGGCGTTCGTCAACCTGAATACCCTTACGCAGATGATCTCCTATCGCCGGCAAGGAGTGGCGAATTCAATATATCGCAGCATCATGGCGGGTTCGAGCATAATCGGCCCGGCGGCGGCCACCTGGGTCGGGGCAAAATGGGGCGGCTATCCGCGGCTGTTCGCCCTGTGCGCGGCGTTGCTGGTAGCTTCAGCCATCGTATTGCTTCGTTATCCGGGCGAAGAAACGCCTGCTTCGTTGGGGAGTCTTCGCGCGGAGTTGGCGCGCCTGGGGAGTGGGTATGTCACGGCAATCAGGCACAAACCGCTGATGTTTTTCATCAACCTTTCGATGATCTGGGGCAACGCGCTGGCGGGTGTGGGCGCCTTTTTTGCCATTTATTATACGCAGCAGTTCATGCAGACGGATGAAGCATATGGGCGGTTGGCCTCTCTGGCCGGCGCGCTGTCGCTTCTTGTTACCATCGCCGCCGCCCTGGTGCTGGACCGGCTGTCACTGCGGAAACTGCATGGAGTGCTCGGTATGGCAACCGGCGCCTGCTCGCTGGTAATGGGGATAAGCGACCGGCTATCCGTTGTCGCCGGTTGCTTCATCCTCTTCACCGTAGTCGCCAACGTGCTGGTCGGCCCCAGCAGCATGTGGGTCAGCCGCGCCGCCGGCGAGGGCACGCAGACCGCCGCCTTTTCCGTGCATAAGGTGCTTGCCGCCCTCTATGTTGCTATAACCATGCTGGCACTCGGTTGGCTGGAGCGGCTGATCGGCATCCGGCTGATCTTCCTTTACGGCGGCATTCTCGGCGTTGCCAGCGCTGCTGTCTTCTTCCTGCTGCCGGAGCCGCCGCGGTTGGAGGGACGGGCGGTGAAAGCAGCAACGTTGAAGGTAGTTGAATGACGGCGTCGGATAAATCAGACAGGTCAGACGAGTCGGACATGTCCGACTCGTCTGACTACGCCTTTTCACTTCCAATACCGTAATTCAATGACTAGTCCATCCGGGTCTTGAATTTCCGCGCGGAGCGAGTCGCCCAGGTCCATCGGTCCCCAGGTGATGGGCACGCCTTTCCCCGTCAGGTATTCGACCGCCCGGTCCATGTCCTCTACCTCCAGCGCAATGCCTCGGTAGCCGACGGGCATACCCGCCGCAGGCGGCGCGGGCGAGGTAATTTTAATCAATTCCATCATGGTATCGCCCAGCGTCAGGTAAGCAATCTCCTCCAGCGGCGGGGCGTCGAGCGGGATGCGTGACTTTACCTTGAATGCCAGCACGCCGGTATAAAACACCATCGTCCGCTCGTAATCCGCAGGGATGATTTCAACGTGGTCGATTCGTTTAAACATCGTTGTCTCCTTCATATAATAATCGGTCCGGTTTCCTCAATCTTTTCCATCTCCTCTTCCTGTTCCGCCAGGTCGTCCAGCCAGAACTGCTGGCGGTACATCTGCGTATAAGCGCCATCGGCGGCGTAAAGCGCGTTGTGGTTGCCGGATTCGACGATGCGGCCATTCTCCAGCACCAGGATGACGTCGGCGCTACGGATGGTGCTGAGGCGATGGGCGATGATAAAGGTGGTGCGTCCCTGCATCAGCCGCAGCAGCGCCTGGTGGATGAGGAATTCGGATTCGGTATCTACCGAAGAGGTGGCTTCATCGAGGATGAGGATGCGCGGATCGGCAAGGACGGCGCGGGCGATGGCCAGCCGCTGCTTCTGCCCGCCGGAGAGCTTTACGCCGCGCTCGCCGATCTGCGTGTCGTAGCCTTCCGGCAGTCGCTCGATGAATTCATGCGCGTTGGCCGCTTGAGCTGCTGCAATTATATCTTCGTCGCTTGCATCTTGCCGGCCGAACTGCAGGTTTTCGCGCACCGTGCCGTTGAAGAGGAAGGTTTCCTGCAGCACCAGCGCGATATGCCGGCGCAGGTCGGTCTGGCGCACCGCGCGCACATCGATGCCATCGATCAATACTTCACCCTCCATCACGTCGTAAAAACGCGGGATGAGATTGATGAAGCTGGTCTTCCCCGCGCCGCTATGCCCCACCAGCGCGATGCGCTGGCCCGGCCAGGCTCGCACGCTGACGTCGCGCAGCACCTCTTCACCGGTGGTGTAGCGAAAAGAAACATGACGCAGCTCCACCTCGCCCCGTATCTGCTCCAGCGGCGCCGGGTCCCGCGGATCGCGCACCTGCGGCACCTCATCCAGCACCTCAAAGATGCGCTCGCCGGCCGCCAGCGAGCGTTGGATCGAATCATAAGTACGGATGAAGCCTTCGATGGGCGAGTAGAAGTTGCCCAGATACATGAGAAACGCGGTGAGCGCGCCGATGGTGAACGGGTCCGCCGTGCCTTTGGTAGCGCGGATCAACCACGCGCCGATGCCCAGCACGACCACCAGCCCCAGGTTGCGCAGCAACGAGTTGAAGGGGTAATACAGCGTGGAGATGCGCGAGGTTCGCACGTTCATATCGACCAGGTTGCGGCTGGTGCTCTCCACGATGGCGCGCTCGCTCGCCTCGCGATTAAAGGCCTTGATGACACGGATGCCGGACAGGTTCTCCGCCAGCTTGGCGTTCAACTCGCCGAAGCTGTCACGGATGGAGCGGTACATGGGACGGACCTTGCGCGTGTAGTAATAGGCGCCGACCGCCAGGAAGGGCACCGGGATCAGCACCAGCAGCGTCAGCGTGCCGCTGTATGAGCACATGAATCCGAGCGCGAAGCTCATGCCGAACACCTGCTGAATGACGGTGTTGCCGGTATTCATGATCAGGCCTTCGAGCTGGTTGATATCGCCGGTTACGCGGGAGAGGAGGTCGCCGACGCGCTTGTTGTCATAATAGCTGAGCGACAGATTCTGGTAGTGATCGTAAACCTCCATGCGCAGGTCGTGCAGCAGGCGTTGGCCGGCGACACCCATCCAATAACCGCTCAGCGCGCCGATGGCCTGGCCGAAGACGAGCAGGCAGATGTAGAGGGATACCACCGGAAGGAGCAACTTGTATTGGCCCTTGGTAATCACCTCGTCGATGGTATACTGGTAGATGCGCGGCGGCAGTTGCCCGAGAAAGACGCCGGCAAAGGTGCTGACAAGCCCGATCGCCATGATGAACCGGTGGGGCCGCGCCCAAACAATGCAGCGCCTGAATGCCTTCCACGGATCTTTCGGTTTGTAATGCTGCGGGCCGCGAAACCGCCGTTCAAGACCTAATCCCATTACCAATGCTCACTTTCCAAACTATCGAGATTATTTCAACAGACGGCACGGTCAATCAGCCGATCCAGATAACTCGCTCCCCGCGGTTGCGTCACGCTCCATCAACGCCGCTTGCAACGACTGCATGGTTTCCCGCACCATCGTCCGGCGTTCCTCGGGCAAGGATAGCAGCAACTCAACCAGGACAAGCTGGGTCGCCATCTCCGCCCGGTCGAGACTATCGCGCCCGCCGGCGGTCAGATAAAGCTCCAATTTGCGCCGGTCCAGCGGGCTGGGGCGGCGCTCGACCAAGTCATGCTTTGCCAGCACGTCGATCATCTTCGAAGCGGATGCCGGCGTCAGGTCCAGGCGTTCGGCCAGATGTGAAAGCGACAATCCCGCGTGACGCTTCAGAATGCGCAGCGCGCGGAACTGCGGCAGCGATACCTCGGCCGGGCGCCGGCGGCGCATCTCCCGCCGCATGAGACGCGTCAACAGGTTGGCCGTCTCCATAACCTGACGAGCACAATCATCGACGTCTATATTACTTAGACCTTCTAATGATTTCATTAGCTAATGATAGTATTTTCCCGGTGTGCCGTCAATACCATCAACGTAGGGCTATGCCCAAAACCAAACAAATCGGCTTTCCACGCGGTGGTTTCGATACGGCATAATAACCGTGGAAAGAATCGATCAGCTTTCCTGCCTACTCAACCACCGGACTGACCTTGCCGGTAGTATCCATTTTTCTAATCTTCCATTCTCCCATTTTACATGTTATCGTCTTACGGGAGGAATTAACAATGCGCGTCATGGTCCTCTATGAAACCCGACAACCACTGCGCCTGGCGGAAGTGCCCGACCCGGCGCCCGGGCCGGGGCAGGTGCGACTGCGCGTGCGGGCGTGCGGCGTGTGCCGGACAGACCTGCATATTCTCGATGGCGAATTGCCGCGCCCGAAGTTGCCGCTCATCCTCGGGCACCAGATCGTAGGCATCATAGCAGGCCGGGGAGAAGGATCATCTCGCTTCATGGTCGGCGACCGCGTGGGTGTGCCGTGGCTGGGGTGGACGGACGGAACCTGCGAGTTCTGCCGCGCGGGGCGCGAGAACCTGTGCGACAATGCGCGCTTCACCGGTTACGACATCGACGGCGGCTTCGCGGAGCTGGCGGTGGCCGACGAGCGCTTCTGCTTCCCCATCCCCGCTGAATATCCCGACATGCAGGCCGCTCCGCTGCTCTGCGCCGGGCTGATCGGCTACCGCGCCTACCGCATGGCGGGCAATACGCTCCGACTGGGCTTTTACGGCTTCGGCGCCGCCGCGCACATCCTAACCCAGGTGGCGGTGCATCAGGGACGGGAGGTGTATGCCTTCACGCGGACGGGCGATGCGGAAACACAGCAGTTCGCGCGGGAACTAGGCGCCGCCTGGGCGGGCGGTTCGGAGGAAATGCCGCCGGAACGGCTGGACGCAGCCATCATCTTCGCTCCGGTAGGCGGATTGATCCCGACAGCGCTGCGCGCGGTGAAAAAAGGCGCGCCTGTCATCTCCGCCGGCATCCACATGAGCGACATCCCGTCATTTCCTTACCATATATTGTGGGAAGAGCGCGAGATCCGCTCGGTAGCCAACCTTACCCGCGAAGATGGCGAAGAGTTCCTGCGCATCGCCCCCGCCGTGCCCGTGCACACCGAGGTGACGGCATATCCGCTGGAAAAGGCCAATGAAGCGCTGGATGATTTACGCGCCGGGCGATTTCATGGGGCGGCGGTGATCCTGGTGGAACAATCATGAGTTGATCGCTTCGCTTCTTCGAAAAGATCGCCAAACGTGCGGCCTTCCAACTCATCACAATTATCGGATAATTTACAATGGAAGGTGTCTTCCGTCATAAAGATCAGATGCTCCAATTCCATGTTGTCACACTGCAAAAACCACCGGAGATTGGGAAGGCAAGCTTTATACAGGTCCATAATTCGATCGTCCGGATGAATTTTATCACGCATCTTACGATTTAGAAGGAATGCCTTATTGATAATATCGCTAAAGCACAGCAATTCTTTTTGGCAATCAGGGAATCGCCTCTTCCATTCCTCAGCCTGGTTATCGCGATCTTTATAACCTGGCATTCATTCTCCTTTTCCGAAAAGAATCCTCAATATGACTGCATCAGATGGGCGGCATGTAAGACAATCGTTAACAGAACGCCATATTCCAATCCGGTCAGGACAAAAATAAAAATTGCCATCTTTCGGGAAGATGAATCCCAGGGAACCGCTTCTTCCGGAGGCACCGGCAGTGGCGTGGTAAATTTTGACGGCCAGCGGCGAAACAGCAAAGCGATCGGCAGAAACATGAATCGCATTCCACCCGGAGAGACGGCCCATCCCAGCAATGCCGCGCAACAAATCCCGTATATGATGACTACTACACTTGAGAGCGAGAAATAAACCCAGAAAGCCGTGGTGAGCTGCGGGCTGAGTCGATTGGCGGACAGGAAAATTTCGTTGAACAGTAAGCGCCACATTACCAGCCAGAACAGCAAAGCGAAGGCAATGCCGGCCAGGTAAACCAGCAATCCTATTCCCGCATTACGAAGGAGCAAGCGGTAATCCCGCCGATGCTTCATGCAGCAGGTCCAACTAATGGCCAGCCAGGCGGGAAAAACGGTGATGCCGGCGATCAGCTCGATCGTATTCCATGAAGTTATCATGCGCACACTCCCCGTCCGGTTCCTCCAACTCCTCCGCCAGCCGGCCGCTTTCCGCTTCCTCGCGGAACGATTGCACCAGTTCCGTCGCGTGCCTTTCCTCGGCAGCCGGAACCAGCAACATGACCCGCGCCTGGTGCGGCCCGGCGAAGACGGTGCGCTGGCCCCACATGTCGGGGGTGATTTTCATGTTCACCGGGATACCCGCCTCCTCCAGCATGGCCCGGTAGAGATGACCCTCGATTTCGTCATCCGAGGCATAGATCACCACGTCGTCCGGCATTGCGTTCTCCCTTTTAGCCTGCGCAAGTTATATCATACCATCAAAATCCATAAATTTTAAAATCCAATAGATAAAATCAGAAATTTAAAATAATTATATACGCCTGCAGTATCCCCGACTCATCCGAGTTAAAAAATCCCCGCTTTCCATCCGGCGAGAGGAAGGGGTGAGAATGGACGCGCGCGCCGGTGCGCGGGGTGAGGAGGTAAGTGAAATCGGTAAACGGTTCACTGATCCCCTCGTCGGGTAGTTTGGCGAAGTAGATCTCCCACAGCTCGTCGCGCAGGAAGTGGTCGGTGATCAAGCGCGCGCCGGCGATGTCGGTGGCGAAGTGGCAGAACTGCGGGGTGTCGAAGGCGCGGCTGAGGTCGGCGCGAATTGCCCCCGTGGTGTTGATGCCGCTATGTTCCGCGTGCGGGGCAGGCAGCGCGGAGATGAGCTGCCGTTCGGCGGGTTGCCGGCAGCCGGTGCCGCACAGACCGCGCTCGGAAGCGCCAATCCAGCTCTGGTGCCCCTGGCAGAACTCGTTGCCGTCGCGTCCCCAGGGGAAGTTGCGGAAATTGGCGCCGTCGTCATGCACCAGGTGAATATCCACTCCCAGGCCGGAGGTGGTCTCGCCGCGGTTGCCGGCGGCATCGTAGGTGCAGCCGTGGTTTTCCTGGATCATGATGTCGCGGCCCGCGTAGAGATCGCTGGAGCGGCAGTATTGCGGGTGCATGTTGCGCCAGGTAGGGCCGGAGAGGGCCAGCTCGACGGAAGCGCGCTCCAGGTCGAATACCAGCATGCCGAACGGCGCTCCCTCCGTCTTCCCATCGCCCAGGAAACAACCGGTGGCGATGCGCGCGCCATCGGAAGAGATAGTGGAGAGCGGGTAGATGTGGCTGGGCCGGTAATCCGTGCCGGGAATGGGCGCATCGACCACCAGCACGGTTTCGCGCCCGGCGCCGTCCAGCTTCACCCGCTTCAGCGTCAGCCGCCCGCCGCCCACCTCCGTCTCGTTGACGAAATAATAGAGCGTGCTCCCATCCGGCGACAGCGACGGACCGGTGGCGCCCAGCTCGCTGGTGATGGGAGTAAGCGAGCAGTTGTCCTCCAAGTCGCAGACGAGATAGCGATGCCGCGGGTCGTGCTGGTCGCTGCCGTGGGGATGAGCCGAGCGGTGCAAGATCAGCCGACGTGAATCCGGCGTGAATACCTGCGCCTCCATATAAACGTGGCAGCCGGAAACTTCAGGCTCGGTGGTCAACTGGAACACCTCGATGCCTTTGGGCGAGCGCGCATCGAGCAGATCAGGGCGGGGGATCATGGCATAACCTCTCCACAAATATTTCTCCGCCGAGCCTGCCATCCCTTTCCACCTGGACTGCCCCGTGACCAACTTGCATTAATAGCAGTGGCGCAGAGAAAAAATGATTGAAAAGATATGAAAAGATTACAAAGATAATTTTTATTTATTTTCTACAAAAAATAAAATAATTTTCATCATTTCAATCTTTTCATATCTTTTCAATCATTTTTCTCTGCGTCACCGCGATTTTTAAGTTGATGCACTGCTTTGCAGGAGATTGCCCGTGCGCTCAGTATTACAATATTATCGAGCCCGCGGGCGAAATATCGTGAAAGGGGTAATCATGCGTATCTGCTTTGCTCTACTGGTCCTCGTGCTTCTTGGCGGAGCCGCGCTTGCCAAATTTCCGGCATCCGAGGTGCCCACCTTCACGGTGCGCGCGCGGGTGGTGAACATCAACGGACAGGCGCCGGACGGGAAGGCGTTCACCTTCACGCTGGGTAAAACCCTGGCGAAGGTCACAGGCACGGAGTGGACCGAAGGCATGGCCTTTACCGAGAAAGACGCGGAAGCCGCGCTGGCCCCCAATGTGTATCCGAATATGTATATGGGCGGGTGGCCGCTGGTAACCGGCATGTCGGTGAGGGACGTTACGGATACCACTGCCATCGAGGGCGAGCTCATCCTGGATGAGAAGCCCGGCGAGCCAATCAAGTTCACCGCCCGGTTGTTCGGCGGCAGCCTGGGATTGCTGGTCTGGCGCGAGGAAGACAAATCGCCGCGCATCGCCACCTTTGCTCAATACAACAAGCGCTATTGGGAGGTGCTAAAGACCGTCCACCTGACCGAAGCCGAGCGGCCCAAGCATTTCCCAATCGTGGACCGCTTCATCGGCTCCGATAACGACCGAAATGCCTGGGAAGAGGGCCTGTCCACGCTTTCGAAAGCCGGCTTCTCCGGTCTGATGCTGTCCGGCGACAAAACTACGCGCGACATGCTGCTGCAGATCGGCCTGCGGCGCACCGCGGGCGCTATTTATAATCCTCCCGGTTATGCCTTCGATTTCACCAGAGGAAATGAAAACACCTCTGCCGCCGGGGTCGAGCAGTGGGCGAAAAATATCGCCAAACCCTATTACGACGCCGGCTACCTGCCGCAGGACATCGCCGCCTACGCCATGTCCGACGAGCCGGGATGGTATTATCCGAGCATGCTAGATTCACTGCAAAAAGACGCGACCGCCTTAACCCGATTTCATGAATATCTGCAGGCGCAAGGCTTGAAACTGCAGGACGTGGGCGCGGAAACCTGGGAGGATGTGCTGCCGCTGGGCCGCAGCAAGGTGATGGACGCCGCGGACGGCACGCCGGCCCCCCTGACGGTCCGCCGCCTGTTCTACTGGACGATGCGTTTCTTCGCGTGGGATTCCTCGCGCCATTTCGCCGTCAGCACCCGTGCGCTCGAGCAGGCATTCTACCCCAATATGCCCATCTTCACTAACTTCAACTTCTTCAGCGGGCGCCTGTATGTGCCCGGACCGGTAGCCAACAATGGCGCCAAAGACAGCACCGACGCCGCCATGGGCGGGCACGACTGGCTGGAGTTCGGACGCATGCGCGGGGCGACGATGATGTGGACCGAGGACTGGTTCGGCGACGGCCAAGCGCCGCAGTGGTCGTTCTACAGCGCCAAGCTGCGCTGCGCCGCGCAGAAGGGCGGCATCGAGTTCGGCGGCTACGTGATCCCGCGCACCGCCGGCCAGCGTCAGGACGGCATCATTCAGAAGATCCTCACCATCATCGGCAACGGCGGCAAGGGGCTGAAATATTTCGTATTCGGACCGGAATACGCTTTTCCGGGCAACTGCTATTCGGAAAATGCGAAGGTGCTGCCGCAGATGGCGGAGGCGCATCGCATGATCGGCGTCGCTGAGGACGTGCTGTGGCCGGGGCGTGTCCCACAGCCTGAAGTGGCCATACTTTCCCCGCGCAGCGCGGAGCTGTGGGACTGCAAGAACGTGCCCATCCCCAACGGCATCGTCTACGACGCCACCAATACCAATCTCAACGGACGAACGGTAGATTACATGGCCGAGGTGTTCGACCTGTATACCGCGCTGCAGCACGCCAATATCCGAGCAGACTTCATTGAAGAGGAAGACTTGAATCCAAGTCGCCTGGCAGCATATAAAGTGCTGTATGTAACCGAGCCGAACATCCCCGCGGAGTTCCAGCAGAGTCTGCTGCAATGGGTGCAGGCCGGCGGGTCGCTGGTAATGGTCTCCGGCGCCGGCGCGTATGATCGCTACAATGACCCATGCGACATCCTAAGAAAGGGCCTGGGGATCGTCGAAGCGCCGCGCGAGCGGATGATAATCGCCAACCTGAACGCGGTAACGGAAGCCTGCAAAGGCGACTATCAAGGCGCCGCCTTCACCATCTACGGGCCGTGCGGAACGTTCCTCACCCCGCCGGCGGAAGGCGTGGTCGCCACCTGTGGGAACGGCGCCCCGGCCACGGTGCAGCGCGCGGTGGGTCAAGGCACGGTTACCTATTTCGCCTGGATGCCCGGCCTGTCTTACATCAAGTCGCAGAACGGCAATACAAATGGCTTGCCGTCCGGCTTCTCGACCGCCGTCCGCGATATGATCACCGCTCCGGTTAAGGCGGCCAAGGTCGCCTCGCAGGTCACCGTCGATAAGCCGATGATCGAAACGCCGATGCTACTCTCCGAGAAAGGCGCGGCGGTGACGCTGCTCAACTGGACCGGCGAGAATCAACCGAGACTCGTCCTATACGCCCGCGTGCCGTTCAAGGCGACGAAGGTGGAGAGCGTGAAGCAGGGACCGCTGAACTTCACGCAGACCGACGGCGTTATTTACTGCACCCTTCCCCTCAACGCGGCGGATATCGTGATGATCAAGCCGTAGGTGTATTTAGCATAGGTAAATGCAGTTATGGGCGCCCCGTCGAAAGGGGCGCCCATAACAGTCAAGGCAGCTATCTATCCAGATATTCATGTTACAAATACCGGGTGGTTGAATTGCCTCGCGGCTAATACCAGGCAAGCTTGCACATCTTCCAGTTCTAAATCAGGCATTTCCGCAATAATTTGCTCAGTGTTCAAACCGGAGGCGAGTAAATCCAGCACATCAGAAACACGAATACGCATACCGCGGATACAGGGACGCCCGCCACATTGATCAGGATTAATCGTAATACGTTGTAATATACCCGACATGAATCTACCTGCTTCCATTACTGACCAGCTTTACGAACGATCAGTAGTCATATTATACATAAACATCGCCTATTCTATACTACCCATCTCAAGCCAATTACACAAACACCACTACTCCAGACCGGTCATTCCGGTGCACGCTGCCGTACATGCAGGACCAGCAGGAGATATCGTTGGCGCCGTCAACGTGACGGTGGCGAATGACGTTCATTTGCCACTGCTCTCCCGGCGCCGGAGGCGGGGTGTCCAGCGCGGTGAAGGGAACGGCCAGCTCGAGGTACCAGTGGCCGGAGATGACCGAGGTTTTTACCTCCCACGCCGGGTGCTCTTCCACGCGGACGCCGCCTTCTTCCACGCTGAACCACGCCTGCCATTTATCGGCGGCGGGAGTAATCATGAGCTGGTTGAAGTGCGTGCCCTGCCCCGGCGCGCTGAGGCGGATTTCGATCATGTCGTCCTGCGAGTATTCGATAGTTGCTTCCTTCGGCCCGGTGCGCAGCTTATCGGTCAGCGGCTCCTCGCAATCTACCGAGATATACAGGTTTTCATCGTCCCGCGTCAGCATCACCCGCGTCTTCAGCGGAGCCGGCGACATCTCGGTGAACTTAACGAAGTCGTCCGCGGTGCCGGAGTTGGTGAAATCCTGCCAGCAGTTATCGTCGAGCACGCCGTCAATGGCCGGCGGCGCGGCACAGCGCCCGCAGAGCACCGGATGCGGTCCCAGCGGCGCGGTGAAGCGCTCCGGCGGGCCGTCCAGCGTGAAGGAGAAGAGGTCGGCTTTATACATTTTTAAGCGCAGCATGATATTTTGCCCGAACAGCGGCGCCAGGCTGCCGTCGCCGCTCCAGGTGAGCAGGTGATCGATGCTGTCGCCGGTGAAGGGATCGGCGTCGGCGAAGGAGAACCGCCCCTTCACGAACTGGCCGGCGTCGTTCAATATTTCCGCCATGATATAGCCATCCGTCGCGGTGCGGGCGTTGATGCGAATGCCTTCGCCGCGGAATAGGAAACGGCGCGTGATCAGCGCCCCCTCCCCCTTCGCGCGCAGCGAAATGAAGCCGTGCGGCCTGATTTCCGCCAGGCCGATCTGCGCGATGCCGTCATCTTCGTTATGCCGCCGGTTCGAGCCGTAATAATACAGGCGGAGGCGGTCAGCCACCCGCACCACCGGGCAGGAACTCAGCATCATGCCGCTATCGAACTCGCCCGGTTTGCCCATGGGCACGGCATCTTGCTCCGGCGCCAGCGCGCGCCACTCGATGCCGTCCCTGCTCCACGCCAGTTTGAAGCGCATCGTCTGCTGGACATCCGGGTCGAGGGGCTGGTCGGTGTAGAAGATCCACGGCAGCGCCCAATAGAGCCCGCCGTCGAAAAAGACGTTCATGCCGTAAAGCTGCGCGCCCAGGCCATACGCCGGTTCCGCCTCCCAGATTATCTTCGGACCGGTCCAGGAGAGCAGGTCGTCGCTCTCGCCCAGGCTGGTCTTGCGGATCGTCTGGTGCCGCTGCCACACGCGCATGTAGCCGCGGTACTTGCCGGCCCGTTCGTCGCGCATGAAGAAGTAGGTTTCTTCCAGTCCGTCGCCGTCGCCGTTCGTCCACACCGGTTCCCGTTGCGCGCGCTGCCAGCGCACGCCGTCGGCGGAATAGGAAAGGTAATAATTGAAGCCCGGGTAGGTGATCAGCTTATAGCGCTTTGCCGGGTCCGCATCGTCCGGCTCATCGAAAACGATGCAGCCGCCGCTGACCGCGCTGCCGTCTTCGAGCACGCACAGGTTGTTTTTGCCTTCCAGCAACGGCGACGCCCCCAGCGCCGGCTTCTCCCAGTGGATGCCGTCTGCTGAAACGGCCAGGTGCACCGATTGCAACTGCCCGCCCGGCGCGGAAATCGGCCTTTTGCCGTATGCGTCGTACCACATGCGCCACTGCTCCAGCGCCGCGTCGTAAACCACCCGCAGCGGGCTGAGCGCGTTTCCCTCCGTCTCCTGATCGATGCCCAGCACCGGTTCCGGTCGTTTCGTCATCTGGTGAATCCGCCGCTCCAACCCGGCGGAATCGGCAATCAGCGTGTCCTCGACGAACAATTGTGGAGTATCGGCAAAATCGAAGGCATCAAGCAGCATGGTAAACCTCACAAGCGGATGATGGAGGCATTATAACACAATACACAAGCGCTGAAAGGCCGATTCACAGTCTGGAAGCCCCGCCTTTACCGGTAAGGTATGGAAGGCACACTCTCAGTTTGGAAGGGTGCGGGAGCACCGCTGGTTATAAGGAAGCAGTGGAAAACAAATTCACAATTCCACGGCTTGCCTATCAACAGGCGGGGCTCCCGCTCCCTTCCAGACTGAGAATCTCGATTCCACCGCTAATCTGTTACGCTGCCATCTCTCCCGGCTCCTCCTCTTCGCCATTTTCCTTCAGATGCAGGAAGCCTCTGACCTTTTGCGCCAGCTCTATCAAACGGTTTTGCACGGCGGCGTTCACCGAACCGATGGTATAACTGCCGTTCGGCTGCAGCTCGCCGGCGGGCTTACCGGTGAGCAGGCTGATGCCCTCGTCGATGGTGGCAATCGGGTAGATGTGGAACTTGCCTTCCCGCACCGCCTGCACCACATCTTCGCGCAGCATCAAGTGCCGGACATTGCTTTGCGGAATGAGCACGCCTTGCTTCCCGGTCAGCCCGGTAGTGAGACGGCAGACATCGAAGTATCCCTCGATCTTCTGATTCACCCCGCCGATGGCCTGCACCTGGCCGTATTGATTTACCGAGCCGGTCACCGCCAGGTCCTGCCGGATGGGGAAGCCGGACAGGCCGGAGAGCAGCGCATACAGCTCGGTCGAAGAAGCGCTGTCACCCTCGATTTCCTCGTAGACCTGCTCGAAGGTGAGCTGCGCCGAGAGCGCGAGCGGCACGTCGGTCGCGTATCTGCCGCCCAGGTATCCGGACAGGATCATCGCGCCCTTGTTGTGGATGCGCCCGCCCATCTTCACCTCGCGCTCGATGTTCACCACGCCCCGGTCGCCTACGTGAATGCTGGCGGTGATGCGTGACGGCTTGCCGAAGGCATAATCGCCCAGCGACATTACCGCCAGCCCGTTGATCTGCCCGGCTTTCGCACCATCGACGTCGATCATGATGACGCCTTCGGCGATAGCTTCGTTGAGCAGCTCCTCGAGCTGATTCGAACGGAAGACGTGCTCGTCGATCGCTTTCTTCACATCCTCGCCGGTGACCAGCTCATGGCTGTTCTTCCCCGCCCAGTAGCTCGACTGGCGCACCAGGTCCACGATGTCGCCGAACCTGGTGATCAGCTTGCCCTGGTGATTGATCAGCCGCGAGCCGTGCTCCACCACCTTCGCCACGCCGCCGGGATCGAAGTGCGTTAATCCTTCCTCTTTGCAGACGGTAGCGATGAAGCGCGCGTATTGCTCGGTGGTTTCCGGCGTGCGGTCCATGCGCAGCGAGAAGTCCACCTTCACCTTGAACAGCTCCTGGAAATCCGGGTCATAGGCGAAAAGCAGGTAATACAGCATCGGCTCGCCGACCAGCACCACCTTGATGTCCAGCGGGATGGGCTCCGGCTCCAGAGTGTGAGTGGCGATCAGGCCGTAAGCTTCGCCCATCGGCTCGATCTCCACCACCCCGTTCTTCAGCGAGCGCTTCAGCCCTTCGTAGGCCATCGGCTTGGTCAGCACGTCGCGCACGTCCAGCATCAGGTATCCGCCGTTCGCCTTGTGCAGCAGCCCGGCTTTGATCATGGTGAAGTTCGTCACCAGCATGCCGAACTGCCCCTGGTGTTCGACGCGGCCCACCAGGTTGTGATAACTGGGATTGCGCGCCACGATGACAGGGGCGCCGGTGGAATTGCACTGGTCTACGATCAGGTTGACGCGGTATTTATCGAAGGCCGGTCCCTGCTGGGCCTGCGCCATCATCCCCGCCCACGGCGCCTGTTCCTGCATCTGCTGCATTTGACGTATTTGCTTGATGGCAGGCACGTTTTCGAGAATATCCTTGCGGATCTCATCCATCAGCTTGACTACCGGCTCGAACTGGGCGTAACGCTCCTTCAACTCGTCGATCATGTGATCCACCGCGAAGGCCACCGACTGGCGGTCGAGATCGTTGACGCGCTCGCGCGCATCACGCTGGAGCTGCTGCACCGAACGCATGGCCTCGCGCAGCTTTCCTTCCACCTCTTCGCGGGCCTGCTCGATCTGCGCCTTCTTCTCCTGATCGAGCTGTTCCACCTGGTCCGGATTCATGATATTGCCGTTGGTCGCCGGGGCGATCATCAACCCCTGCGGCGTTTGCATGATTACCAGACCCTTCGAGCGGGCGAATTCGTCTACCTGCTGCAGCATGGCCTGCTGCTTCTTCTGCATGTCGCCGCCGAGCTCTTCCTGCTGTTTGGAATACTCGGTGCTCTCGAAGATGCGCGGCACCACGCTCTGCAGCTCATCCACCAGGCGGTCCGTGTCCGCCTTCAGCCGGCAGCCGGCGCCGGCCGGCAGGTGAATGGCGCGCGGCTTGTCTTCGTCGGCGAAGTTGTTTATGTATAGCCAGTCGTCCGGCACGGGCCGCGACGCCGCCTCGTGCTCGAGGTATTTCCGCACGGTGGTAGTCTTACCGGTGCCCACCGGCCCGAGCGCATACATATGATAACCGTGCCGCTTGATGTCGATGCCGAAGGCGATGGAGCGCAGCGCCCGCTCCTGCCCGATGACTTCCTCCACCGGCTGCAATTCCGCGGTGCTGCGGAAGTTGAACTGTCCGGGATCGCATGCCTGCCGTACCTGATCGGCGGTCAACTCCGTGATGCCTTGTGCCATAATCCCCTCCTGCCCGCGTTCGGACGTCTTTCCATGATATTATTGGCAGTCAACGGCTCGGGCTATCACGGGGAATGGAACGGAGTTGTCACATCGGCGGGGAATCTGCAGGCAATGAAGGTAGGGGCGAGAAGTTCTCGCCCCTGTAATAATGCCCGGCTCGATGCGGGGCGAAGGCCTTTCGCCCCTACTGGGGTAATATGGTGCGGTTGCCGGTGGTATCGACGTTCGTCCCATCGAACGATGCTCTGCCGGTGAATGTTTTTGTTCCCGACTCCCCGATAGGCGGCGTCACGGTATAGGTGAATGTGCGCGCGTTGTTATCGAAGAACGGTCCCCACTTCACCTTTTTATTCACCGCGTCATAAACTCCCGCATTATTGATATTGCTTACCGGCCAACCCTCCGGCGGCGTATCTTCATAGGCATAAGCCACCGTTGCGGCCGATGGAGTAACGACAATGCTTACCAGGAGCATCGTTCCCGGCGTATAGGTCTCCACGGGGAACAATCTGATGGCGTTCGGGAGAGCAGCTTCAGTTACCGTACCCGAGTGAGAAATCGTGGCGGTCAGTCCGTCCGTATCCTTCACCCGCAACCATACCGTGTGCGTGCCGGCGGTAGTAAAGGTATGGTAGGCTGTTTTGGTGGTGGTATAGGCGGTATCCCAGACACCGTCGTCATTCCAATCCCACTGCGCCTGTAACTCGGAGGTTAGATCTTCATTATCCGTGCTTCCGGAAGCATCGAATAGAAACTCAGTGCCGGTGTCGCCGGTTGCCGGCGTGACGGTGAATGCCGCCGTTGGCGGCGACGTTACCACAATAGGCCGTGTAGTGGAAGCAGTCAATCCTCCGGTATCCTTAACTTCCATTTTGACGGTAAAAGTTCCGTTGCCGCCGAAGGTGTGGTTCGCCGTTTTCGTGGTGCTGTAGGCGGTATCCCAGGTTCCGTCATTGGTCCAGTCCCAGCGCACCTGCAGCAGGGCGGATGCATCCTGCAGATCGGCGCACCCGGAAGCATTGAAGGCAAAGGAGGTTCCCTCACCTCCGGTGGTCGGGACAACGGTGAATGCCGCCGTGGGCGCCGAGTTGACCGCGACCTGGCGCGTCGTCGTGCTGGAATTACCGTCCGTATCCTTCACCACCAGTTTCACCGTATGTGTGCCGCCGGCGGCGTAGGTATGGGTTGCGGTTTTAATCGTGGAGTAGTCGGTATCCCAGGTTCCGTCGTTGTCCCAATCCCAGCGCACCTGCAACGCGCCGGGGGGGTCCTGCGGGTCGGTGCAGCCCGAGGCGTCGAACTGGAACAGCGTGTTCGTATCGCCGGCAGCGGGAGCGACGGTAAAAGCGGCGGTGGGCGTTTCATTATTCACAATGACTTCGCGCGTCGTCGATGAGGTGTTTCCCTGCGAATCCCGCACCTGCATTTTTACGACGTAATTGCCCGCCGTGTTATAAGTATGGATTGCCGTTTTCGTCACGCTGAAGATGGTATCCCAGACTCCGTCGTTGTCCCAATCCCATCTTACCTGCAGGAAGGCAGCTCCATCCTGGGCGTCGTTGCAGCCGGAGGCGTCGAAAGCAAACACCATGCTCACCGGACCATTGGGCGGCGCAACGGTGAACGACGCAATCGGAGCGGTATTGCCGTTGTCTCCGCCGCCGCCTCCCCCGCAGCCCGCGATCATCGCCGCAATACCGATTACTATGACCAGTATCAAACTGTTTGCTTTCATCCGCTGCCCCTTTCAATGAGCGACATGAAGTTGTTTACCAGGTTCATGCACGGGCTGCTAACGTCTGCGCCTGCCCTGTTCGATTTCCCGATCGCCCGTCACCTGGAAGACATATCCATCAACTGACAACATGCCGGCGAAGGTCTGCCGCCCGGTTGCCGTGAGCGGCGGCGTCACGATATAGCTGAGCGTCCGCGCCGTCCGGTCGAGGAATGGCCCCCATTTCACCAGGCCGGCGGCAGGATCGAAGCTCCCACCGTGGCTTATAGCGGCGACGGTCCAACCGGCGGGCGGCTGATCTTGCGCGGCCCAGGCACTGGCATTACCGGCCGGCTTCACCTCGATCGTCACCCGCAGCGCCTCTTCCGGCAGATAGGACCGGCTGGAGAAGCGAGCCTTCGCGGAATTCAATACCGGTTTCGTTAGCGGGTTTTTGGTACTTCGAGACGGATCGGGTATCCAGCAATTCGGCTCCGCTTCGCCTTCCTCTTCGCGGTATTTCTCGCCCATGCGCCAGAGATAGCCGGCATTGGTGACATAAGCGATATCGATGGGATCCGGCTCGCGCGGCCAGGCTCCGCCCGCCTTCCAGTGGCTACCGTAATGGGTTACCTCCGCGATGTCGATTACCCAATCATTATTGGTCGCCGCGCCGGGATTGTCCGGGTTGAAATCGGCCGGATGGGTCTGCAGCGCGTGCAGAATGGTAAAGCCATCCACCAGTTGGCCGCTCTTCCCGCCGGGATTGGTTACCACCACCGTCCATACGCCCACCTCTTTCCCATTCAGGTCGAGAGTTCCGGCGAGGGTGTTGGCATCCTGCACGAATACACCGGTCGCCGTGATGTCGTCCTGGTTCGGTCGCGTCAATGTCAGCGCGGCGCCGGGGAGGAAGTCATCACCCGTCACGGTGACGTCGAGCTGCTGGTTATCGAAGCCGGAATTCGGATCGATGGCGCTGACCATCGGCGGAGGTTGAATCGGATTGACGGTAATAGTCACCGTGGCCGGCGCGGATTCCAGTTTCCCGTCGTTCACCGTAAAGGTGAAGCTGTCCGGGCCGATATAATCCTCCTCCGGGGTGTAGGTCAAGTCAGGCGCCGTTCCCTCCAGCACGCCGTGCTCCGGCAGCGTTCCCACGGTAAAGAACAGCGGGTCTCCGTCGGGGTCGCTCCCGGTGAGGATGATATCCTTCGCCGTATGCTCTTCCGTCTCTACCTCCTGCGGGTCCGCCGTCGGCGGATGATTCAACGGGAGCACGGTGATGCTCACCGCGGCCGGCTCGGAGGTCTCCAGCCCGTCATCGACGGTGAAAGTGAAGCTGTCCGGACCGACGTAATCCGTCTCAGGAGTGTAGACCAGGTCCGGCGCCGTCCCCTCGAGGATGCCGTGCTCCGGCTGGGTTTCCACCGCGAAGGTCAGCGGATCGTCATCGGGGTCGCTGCCCGTCAGTGTGACGGCAATCGGCGCCTCCATTTCCGTCTCCACCGCCTGCGGATTTGCCGTGGGCGGATCGTTGGCCGGAGTGACGGTCAGGTTCACCGTGGCGGTATTCGAGTTAGCCACGCCATCGAATGCCTTGTAGGAGAAGCTGTCCGGCCCGTAATAATCGGCGTCCGGCGTGTAGGTGAATCCGCCGTCCTCATACAGCACCAGGATGCCGTGCCGCGGATTGGCCATCCGTATCGTTGTCAGCGCATCGCCGTCCACGTCGATGTCGTTTTCCAACAGACCCGGCAGCTCCACCGAAAGCAGGGTGTCCTCCGCCGTGACATAATCTTCGCCGACCGCCACCGGCAGGTCGTTGACCGGGGTCACGTCGATGCTTACCATTGCCGGCAGGGAAGTCTCCGCGCCGTTGTTCACTGTAAAGGTGAAGCTGTCGGCTCCGTTGTAATTCTCCGCCGGCGTGTAGGTCAGGTTAGGCGCGGCGCCCGTCAGTTCGCCGTGGGACGGCGTGATTTGAACGGTATAAGTCAACGGCAGCGAGTCTGGATCCTGGCCGGTCAGGGTGATGGCAACAGGGGTGTCTTCCTCGGTGGTCACTTCCTGCGAATCAGCCGTGAGGGTCTCTTCGCCACCCCGCAATATCAGCGTGTCCGCCACCGCTAGATCGAGTCCGAAGATGATCTGCCCGCCGGATCTCCTCACCGACACGGGCCGCCCGCTCGACAAACTTACGTTTCCGGTCGGCACCGGTATGTTGACCATCACCTCGAGGCCGTTCGCCGGTGTGGTGCTCCAGTTCGTCAACGGGATGATGACGCCATCCGTTCCCTCGATGATCGTCGCCTCGACATGCGGCACGCCGGTATCGACCTCGCGCGCCTCCGCCGGCGCTATGCCGCCGATCAGCGCGCCAATTCGCGTGTCGAACTGCGTCGGCATGAAATGCGACATCGCGTCGTCGGTATTCCCGCGGTCCAGCGGGCGCAACGGAATTGCCGGCTTGAAATAAGACAATCCCGGCAGGAAGCCGCAGTAGACAATCTGTCCCGCGCCGACTTCCCGCTCGATGACCGCCGGCGAGTTATCGTCGAAGGCGCCCAGCACGGTAGCGCCGTCCGCGACGGTAAAGCGGCTGATCGCTCCGAAGACGGGCACATTGCCGCCCGACATCGACACATGGTCGGCGGGATCGACAAAAGGCAAATCCTGCTTTTCATAACCCACCTGCGAGTCTTCCGGCGTCTCGAAGGCGGTCTCTTCTACCCCGAGCAGCGCGCGTAACGTGTCGTTCGGCGCATTGTTTTCGTCGAACATGCCGGCGCCCGCGGTGGCGAAGAGGCGCCCGCCCGCCTGCACCCACTGGGCGATCTTCTGCGAGGCCGCCTGGCTGACGTGCCGATCGGTCAGGTAGAGCACCTGGTACTGATTCAGCGTGTCGTCCAGCGCGTCCGCCTCCACCACGAAGTCGAGCGGCAACTGCTGATTGCGGATGGCGATATACAGCGCGCGCTTGCCGGCGCCGCCGGAGTTGGCATAATCGTTGTTGTTATCACCCGCCTCGCTGAACCACAGCGCGACTTTGGCGGGCCGCACGCGACCGCTCTGCAGGATATCCTCGTAGGAGCTCAGCTCGCGCAGGGTTTTCAGGTTCTCCATATACATCCCGGCGCCATTGACATAGTTTTCCGTATAGGCGATGTATACAGGCCTGTATTCGAACAGGTTGAAGAGCGTGGCGCCGTGCCCCATCGCGCTGTAGAACATCCGCCGCCACATATTCGGCGTATTACCCGGCTCGTGCGGCATCACGTAATACATTATCTTGAAAACATCGGCATCCTGTTTGCCGCGAATGCCCGCCCGAAACAGATCCAGGTTGATGCTGTTCATCTGCGGCGTGCCGACCGGGATTCCCCAGATATAATCCTCCGACCACGGCATGGTCATCGCTTCATCGCGGAAGGTGGTCACCCATTTGTCCACCTCGCCCAGGAAGGCATGCGTGGTGCCGGCATGCGGGGAATAATTGGCGCCGATACCCGCGTTGGGCAGATACTGGCGCAATACGTCCGTTATCGGTTTCATGCCGGCGCTGGAAGGGATTTCGTCGCCCAGACTGATGAATAGATAATTGGCGCGCTCCTCGGGGGTGAGCGCCTGGCACCAGGCTTCCACCTGCGCGACTGACTTGCCGCGCAGATCCGCGCTGAGTTTGGGTTGATCCTTGTAATGGCCGTTAAGTCCCAGCAGCGGGTCGAGCTGCGAGATACCATCGGTGATGGCGGCAATCATCGTCCGCGAGGGCGGCGGCCCCGCGTGCGGCACGCTGTTTAGAGCGCCCATCAAGTCGTCGATATCTTCCTGCGCGGTGCGCACCTGGCGGCGGTAGCGCGTGTCGGCATAGCCGGTCAGCGGCAGGCTGCCGTTAACGGCGGTGAAGCTGCGTATAGTCTGAATCTGTCCGGCGGCATCGCGCACGCCAAGCTCCAGCGTGCATGGCCCCGTGGTGCGGAAGCCCCATTGCCCATCGTTCAGGGTGTCCATGGCGCCGCCCACGTCCACCCAGTCCGAGGTTTGCCCCGGGGCCACAACAAAACTCACCGGCGACCAGTTGCGCTGGTGTACCCAGTAAGGCGAATGCTGCTGGAAAGGTCCGCCGGAAAAGCTCAGGCTGGAAACGGTGGCGTTGGCCCCGCCGGTATTGATCGCCCGCAGCCATACATCGCCCACCTGCGTCAGCCAGCCATCCAGCGGCAGATAAGCTTCGGAGTTGATGCGGCTTGCCACCTGCGCGGCATCGGGGGTCAACATGACCAGATCGACATTGCGCTTTGCCCCCGGCGCATCCTGCGGCCCGGCTACCAGGCTGATCGTCGCCGGACCCGGCTGCAGATCGACAAAGGCATCGTGACCTTCCCAGACGATATTCTCGTCCGCTCCCCACGGCCAGGCGACTTCCGTCTTAAGTTTCTCGCCGAAAGGCCAGATTTTGACGTTGTTGCGCGCGCCATACAGGCGGTTGAATACCTCCGTGCCGTCTTGCGTGATGATAACCCGGAACTGGGTTTCGAAGCGATAGGCCGCCTCGTAGCGGACCAGCACCAGATACTGTTTCGCCTCGTGCACGTTTATGTCAATGCCGGCGGTGGTTTCCGCACACTGCTCGGGCGCGCCGAGAAACGCCTTCCGGCTGAGGAAGGTATTGGCGAAGGTCGCGACATAATAGTTCATGCCCCAGGGCTGCGCTTCCCATCCGCCGCCATCCACCTTAAACTCTTCCGCCTCGCAGAAATAAGTGCCGTCGGGGGCCGGCTCTATCGCCTCGTCATCGCGGTAGTTTTCTCTGCGATCCCACTCTACGATAATGCTCACCGCCGTGGGGTTGGAGTCTACCTTGCCGTCGTTGAGCTTGTAAGTGAAGCTGTCCGGTCCCAGGTAATTGTTGAGCGGGGTGTAAATGAAGCCGCCATCCGGATTCACCGTTACCTCGCCATGCGCCGGATCTGTTACCTTGATCGCCGCCAGCGCGTCATTATCGACGTCGTAATCGTTCTCCAGCACTCCCGGCGCGCCTACCGTCAGCTTGGTGTTTTTGAATGTTGTATAGCTGTCGAATACCGCTACCGGCGGATCATTGACCGGAGTGACGGTAATGCTCACCGTTGCCGGCTCGGAAGTCCGATAACCGTTATTGACGGTGAAGGCGAAGCTGTCGGCGCCGGTGTAATTCGATGACGGCGTGTAGGTCAGGTTGGGCGCGGAACCTATCAGCTCGCCATGCGAGGGCAGCGTCGCTACCGCGAAGGTCAGCGGCAGCTCCTCTTCATCGCTGCCGGTAAGAACGATAGCCTTTGCGGTGTCTTCCGGAGTCGTTACCTCCTGCGGGTCCGCCGTCGGCTTAACTCCCGCGCTGAAAACAATGATGTCCGTCCATTCCAGCGGCAGCTTGACTTCGCTCTCCGTAGCGGAGATGGGGGTGATGGTGACCGGCGATCCTTTAGTGGTGAACGCGCTGATATACTGCGGCAGGTCGCGCACGGTGAGCTTCAGCTCGGGGATCGGCCGGTAAGTATGGTTGATGAGTACGATTGCCGCGCCATCCGGTCCTTTGAGCATGCCGGCCTCCACCACCGGCACGGAGGGCGTCACGACCCCGGTGATGCCGCCGGCGCTCAGCGGTTGCTTCATCAGCGCGCGCGGCGCCGCCGGCCATACCTCATCCAGTGTAGCCTGGCCGACGGTATACGGTGAATAGGCCAGCCCCGGCATGAAACCGTAGGCTACCACCGTTCCCGTGCCATAGGAGACCTGCGCGCCGGCGATGGCGCCATTGTCCTGGAAGGTGGCAAGCACGTCAGCCGGATCCAGCGTATCGCGCAGGTCCAGCCGGTGGCCGATTACTTTGACGGCGCCGCCGGAGGTATCGGCATATGTAATCGCGGGGATGTTCGGCAAGTCGTTGCGTTCGTTGTAACTGTAGCCGGTTTGCTTAAAGGTCAGCTCCGCGGCGTTCTCCGGCCACACGGTGGCGGCGAATTCCGGGATATAGGGTTCGTTGAATTCGTCGCGGGTGGCAGCGCCGGCGATCAGGTAGACGATGCCGCCGTTTTGCACCCAGGCATCGATGGCGGCGGCGGCCTGGTGAGTGACGCACTCGCTGGTGATGTAAAGCGCCTGGTAGTTTGCCAGCTTGCCGGCGGCAATGTCTTCCTCGCGCAGGATGTCGGGCTGGATGCCGAGGTGGCGCAGCCCCGTCCAGGTGAGGCGGTTCTCCACGAAGCAGGCGGGGTCGGTGGTGTTCCACATGTCATGGCTTACCGAGTAAAGCAGCGCTACCTGGTCGCTCACCGGCTTCGCGGTATACATCACCGGCTCGGCAAGCGTCAGCGCCTTGGCGATGTCGGCAATGCCGTCGTATTCGCTGCGCAGGTCCGACCAGTAGTTCTCCGTGCTGACGAAGGTAGGACCGAAGGTCCAGAAGAAGATGCTCTTGCAGCCTTGCGCCAGCGCGCTGTATGCCTTCAGCCGCAGGAAGCCATCGTCGCTGGGGGTGAGGAGGGTGCGCAACTCCATATCGTCGTTGCCGCTCATGGCGCTGCGGAAAATGGACGAGAGATAGCCCAGGGCATGCTGGCCGGTCCAGGTGACATACGGCCCGTACATGTGGTTCAGCCCCAGCCAGTCCTCGGCGGAGATGATATCTACCGACTGCTGCGCGCCCAGCTCGAAGAAGTCCAGCCCGCGATAGCCCATGCCGGTATACGGCGCGCCCCACGCGTTGAAAAAGCTGTGGTCGGAGGGCAGTGTCTCCGTGCGCATTCCGCCGATGGGCGCGAAGGACGCCTTCACCAGGTCGCTGGTCTGCCGCAACTGTTTCGCTGTCCAATACTGGCCGAACTTTCCGGCGTAGTATTCAATCTTGCGCGTCGTCAGGTCGGCGCCGTGTGACAGCGTGGCATCATACATTTTCGCCGCCGGGTAGATGATCTCGTCGATGGGCGTGCCCATGCTCTCGTCGGTCTCGCCGACTTTGTTGCGCAGATAATCGTGGAACCACCCGTTCAATTTATCCGCGTTTACGCCGCGGAGGTTAAGTGTGGTAATCTCATCGCATACCACGTAATGCAGCATGTTCTCGGCGCGCCAGCGACCATCTGGGTCAGCCAGCGAGTTGGCTATTGCTGCTCCGTCAGTGACCGCCCACGTCGCCGCCGATTCGTCCGGATCGGCCATCAGGTGCCAGGTCACCCCGTAGGTTTGCAGGTTTTTCTCCCGCATGACGGCGGTGGAAACGTTGCCGAGGGTGGAGGTGCCCAGTTGCAGCAGCGTGTCCGCCTGCTTGCGCATGTGATTGGGATCGAACACCGACCACAGGGCGGTTAACAGGTTGAACTGCTGCGGCAGATAGGCGGTGTTGTCCGTGGCTTCGAGCGCCCAGTTGTAATGGCGGTCAACCATCTGCGTGCCGGTTTCGAATTCGCCGGCGTGATCGCGCAGCGGGTGGGGCAGCAGAAAAGCGATGGTATCCGAGCCGCTGGACTCGGTGAAGTCGATGACGATCGACTCGGTGCTCGCCGCGTCGGCCAGTTGCACCTGGAAGGTACATCCGGCCACCGCCGTCCCGCTGCCGACTATGGCTACCTTGAGGGACATCGCCGGCCACTCCGCCACCCCACCCTCGCGGTTCAGCTTGCCGTGCAGCGGCCAATCGGTAAGATCGAACCATTCGGACCAGGTGTTGGCTCCCGTCACCGTCTGCGTCTTCGCCGGCAGATACCAGTTGGGCTCGTGGATAAATCCCGCGGCGGTGATCCTGTACTGGACCGCGTTCGGCGCCAGCACCCGGCAGCGAGCGAAAACATTCGCGGCGCGTCCCGCCGCGCAGGCCAGCAACAGCGCCAGCAACCCAGCGCTCAAACGGGAAAACAAGCGAAGCATCATTGCGCCCTCCTCTATACCGGCGGAGCCGGAACCATTAACAATAAAATGGGTAACCTGTCACCGGCGTGTTGCCGAAAGCCGACAGTTAAAAAAGAGCCATTGCTTTTCTTGTTCGCCGGCCGCAAGCGATTACCTCTTTAGTTATTTAAGGATAACTTGAAAAAAGAGTCAGTGTTCAAGGTTCCAGGTTCAAGTTTCCAAGTTCCAGGTTCGTAGTTCCAAGCTCGGAATACGGGGAGAAGGTGGAAAAGAATTCCAGATCCACGCAGATCCACGGTTTTTCGGAGCATTTTATGCGAGATGTGAAAGGAGTATTTTTTATGGCAACGCTAAAGGCTTATTCCGCCGCATATCCCAGTGAACACAGGCGGTCACGCAGGTCGTCCGGCGCCTGATCGGGATCCTGATACCGGTGTCGACCCGCGCGAAGCACTGCTATACACTCGTGAGCTTAACCTTAGTGGCGTGATCATCCAACCTGTTCATATAGCTCGTTCAATGCCTTCCGTTGTCCTTTTATGCTGAACCGCTCCTCGACACGAGCGCGGCCTGCCAGGCTCATGCGCTTGTATTGCTCATTATCGTTGAGCAGACGCGTGATGGCGCCGGCGATAGCGGCAGCGTCGGGTGGGCAGAGCAGGCCGGTTTGGCCCGGCATAACGATATCGCGCGGGCCGGCCTCGTCCATTGCCACCACGGGCACGCCGCAGGACATCGACTCGATGAGCACGCGGCCAAAGGGCTCGCGATCGGAGGTAAGGACGCAAAGGTCCAGCGAGGACATCAGCGGCGCCGTATCCTGCTGCCAGGGCAGCCAGGTTACGCGACCGGCAAAGGGCAACGCCGCCAGCCGGCGGCGCAGCGACGCAGTATATTTCTCATTGTGATGCAAGTCGGCGCCGGCGAGTATGGCGTGCCAGGGACGGTCAGAAAGCCCCGCCAGCGCATCGAGGAAGAGATGATGCCGCTTCCATCGCACGAACTGCGCTACCATACCGAGCAGCGGCACACCGGCCGGCAACCCGAGTCGCGCGCGCGGGACGGCTTTGTCCGCTGCCGGACGGAAATGCGCGGTATCCACCGCGGGCGGAAGAAGAATGCATTTTTCATCATCGCTGGTAAACGCATTCACCCTATCGCGAACCGCCGAGGAAATGACCGCCACCCGCGTCGCATGTTTATACAGCAGCAATCCGATGATACCGAGCGGCGCCAGGTCACGCACATGCCACACAACCGGCACTTCCCGCGCGGACAACAGGTGAATCATGGCATGCGTGCCGTTCGCGTGTGCAACGTCCGGCCGCACACGGGCGATCAAATCACTCACTTGCCGCCAACCGTCTCGTAATGCGGACAGGGCATGCCACGCTGCCGCTCGCCGCAGCGGGCGCAGCGAGATCGGCTCAACGCGCACCCCGCGCGCCGCCGCTTCCCGCAGCAGTGTCCCCTCGGGCGCCGCCAACACCGGCGTGAACCGACCGAAGTCGAGCGCGTCGAGCATCGCCAGCAGGCTGCGCTCGGCTCCGCTGATGTCGCCAACCGCGTTAATATACAGTATGGTTTTCATAGAAATTTACCATCATGTTCCACCTGACAAGAGCAATATCCTGTTAGCCTGAAAGTTGCTTGACGAGCAAGACGGCACATTGCTACAATATGTCACCATGTCTTCGCCCTCCGACACAGCCAATTCCCCGCGCGCGCGTTTCATTGCGCTGGAGGGAGTTGACCGCAGCGGGAAGACCACGCAGGCGGAGCTGCTGGCCGAGTGGCTGCGGGAACGGGGGCGGACCGTCGTGCTGACCCGCGAGCCGGGCGGCACATCGCTGGGGGAGCGGTTGCGATCGATCATCCTGGACCGATCTATCGACTGCGCGCCGCGGGCCGAGCTGCTGTTGATCCTTGCCGCGCGCGCCCAGCACGTCGCCGAAGTAATCCAGCCGGCGCTGCAGGCCGGCGCAAGCGTGATTACCGATCGCTTTTCGCTGTCATCGCTGGCCTACCAGGGATTTGGCCGCGGCCTGCCTCTCGAGGAGATCCGCGCGGCGGACGCCGCCGCCACCGGTGGCTTGCGCCCCGATCTCACCGTGGTGGTAAATGTCGCACTGGAGACGGTGATGGCGCGTGTCGGAGAGCGCGTCGATCGTTTCGAAGGCGAGGGACGCGATTTTCTAGAGCGGGTAATTACGGGCTACCGCCGCCTCGCTGTTAACGAGCCGGCCACCCGACTCATCGATGGAACGGGAACCGTGGAAGCCATGCAACGGGTTATCCGCGAGATATTAATGCAATATACCGATGGGCTGTGAAGCAGGGGAGTGATAAGTCTCAAGCGATAAGTCATTAGTATTATCCTGGCACTAGTGCGATGTTTGCCATGAATAATATGTCAGCAGGATACCATACTTATCACTGATTACTAATTATCTCACATCGGGACATATCTAAAGGTGGAGGTGAACACCGATGAAACTTATTATCGCCGTTGTCCACGAAAAGGACCAGCGTCACGTGCAGGACAGCCTGCTCGAGAGCGGTTTTCAATTCACCAACGTCGCCAGCACCGGCGGCTTTCTTCGCGAAGGCAATATCACGCTGATGATCGGCACCGAAGAGGAGCAGGTAGACGCGGTTATCGAGGTGATCCGTGAAAGCTGTCAGACGCGCGAGCAATACGTGAACGTGATGCCGCCTACCATGGAACCGGTCGGCACCGTCATCCCCAGCCCCGTCAAAGTCGTTGTTGGCGGGGCTATTTTGTTCGTGCTGGATGTCGAGCGGTTCGAGAAGGTGTGAAGTTCCAAGTTCGGAATTCCAGTTTTGTGAAGTTCATGGGGTTCCAAGTTCAATAGTTGGAAGTTCATGGCTCTTACGGGGGTTCAAGGCGCGCGAAAGTAGTCCGAAGTCAATGTCGAAACCGGCATTACTCTGCCGGACGTGTGTCTTCCCCGGCGACATGCGTGGAGATCAGCATATCCTCTTCATCCTCGTTTTCCTCGGAAACCTCTTCCTCGGCGCTGGATTCGGGTGGGGTCACGATTATTTTGCCGATGGCATGGGCCGCCGCCTCGCGCACATAGGGCACGTCGTCATCCAGCAGTTCGCGCAGGAAATCAGCGGCGCGTGGATTGCCGATTATACCGAGCGAGCGCGCGGCCGACCAGCGCACGTCGGGGTTGACATCCTTCAGAGAACGGCACAGTGGATCGATCGCTTCATCGCCGAGGGCCGCCGCGCCGTCCCAATCCTGCCGGGCGACCGCGTACCAGGCCAGCACCTCCGGCTCATCCGGCACGCCGAGGATATCCAGCGCCTCCGCCGCGGCCATCGCCACGCCGGCATCCTGATCGTGAAGGGCATCGCAGATCGGCCCGAGGCACCATGGATCGCCGATCTTGCCCAGCGCCCAGGCGGCCATCTGGCGCTCGCCCGGGTCTTCATCGTTCAGGGAATAGATCAGCGAATCAACGGCAGGCTGGCCGAACTTCACCAGCACTTCCGCCGCGGCGCGGCGCACGTCGGCCTTGCGGTCGCGCAGCGTTTCGCACAGCGCCGGTATGGCGCGCACGCCGGCTCCGAGCTCTTCCAGCTTGCCCAGCGTCTCGGCCGCGGTACGGCGAATGCGATGATCGTCATCAGCCAGGGCGGCAACGAGCGGGTCGATGGCATGCGCGCCGTATTTCGGCACTTCATCCCAGTGCCCGCGCATCACCACGTACCAGGCTTGCGCCCCCTGGTCATCCTCCGGCACCCCGGTTTTATCCAGCGCGCGGGCGATATAATGCCGTGCCGTCGAGCGGCTGTCCTTCAACGCGGCGATCATCGGTTCGACGGCGCGCATGCTGAATTTAACCAGCGCGTCCGATGCCGCTTCACAGACATAATACTCGTCATCCTTGAGGTAATATTCCTCATTGCGGAAGACGTTGATGAGCGGGCCGATGGCGCGCGGGTCGCCGATTTCGCCCAGCGCCTTGGCGGCAGCCTCCCGCGCGCCGGCGCTCTGGTCCCGCAGCGCGGAGATCAGCACCTCCATCACGGCGGGATCTTTGATGTGCCCCAGTGCCAGCGCGGCGGTTTCGCGGACGAACCAGCGCTCGTCCTGCATGGATTCCATCAGCGGTTTGATTGCCGCCGGATCGCCGATCAGTCCCAGCGAACGGGACGCCTCGCGGCGCACCTCCTCATCGGTGCTCTTTAACGCGCGGGTCAACGACTCGACCGATGCGGAACCCAGCGCCACCGCACGCACCCAATCCCGCTTTGCTACCGCGTAAATCGCCTGTTCGAGAGGATTCGACGGCAGGCCGACCTTTTCGGTGGCGGTAATAGCCGCCTGCACGACGGCGGGATCGGTATCCTGCAGGAGTTGGCAGAGGGCGGGGATGATATGTGCCTGGCCCGATTGACCCAGGGAGTTGGCGAGGGTGATGCGTACCGACGGCTCTTCATCGTTCAGCGCCGGCGCCAGCGCCGATATGATCCGCTCATCGTCGATCTGGCCGAGCGCGCGGACAGCGTGTTCCCGCGCATGAGGTTCGGATTCAGTAAGAACGCGTGCCAGCGAGCTTACCACCTTCGATCCATATGGTACCAGCGCTTCCGCCGCGCTCTGGGCCACCGCGGGAATTTTGTCTTTCAGCGACTCCACAAGCGCTTCGATTGCCTTAGAGTCGCCGGTCATTCCCAGCGCTTTGACTACTGAGATGCGAACCGTCCATTCCTTATCGGTCAAGGCGCGGCATAACGGTCCAATGACACGGGGAAATCCCAATTCGCCCAGCGCGCGCGCCGCTTCTTCGCGAATGGCAGCGTCGTGATCGCTCAACAGCCTGATCAAACTGTTGACGTTTTTTCGTGCCTTCATCTTCGATACATTGGGCTTGAACAGTCGCATGAGTCGCCCCCAATCGAAAAAGGCCCGCGCTTTATGATTCTGTTATGATGGCAGCGCGAACATAGTTTTAATTATTATAAAGCAAAAAAGCCGGTCAATACAAGGCCACTGCCAGCACAAGAGAACCTTATTATAGATGTAATTTAAAAACCGGTTGCTTCTCGTGGGAGCGCCTAATCCCCCCAAGAGAAGCGACCGATTTAAAATTTAAATAGCTCATTCCGTCACCTGCGGGAGAGCGGCAGATTCATCAAACGGCACATCGATGGCATGCAGCGCTTCACCCGCCGCCTCGCGCACAAAGGCTTCCTCATCATGCAGCAGCGCGCGCAAGCCGTCGGCCGCCAGCGGATCGGCTACCTCCTCCAGCGCGCGCGCCGCGGCCCAGCGGATATCCGGATTAACGTCACGCGTGGCGTGCAGCAAAGCCTCCGTTGACGCGTGCCCCAGGGTAACGGCGCGCGCCCACTCCTTTTTGGCAACCAGGTACCAGCCCAGCACTTCGGCCTCTTCCGGCACTCCGATTTCGTCCAGCGCGAGGGCGGCTGCTTCCGCCACCGCGGAATGCGGGTCGTGCAAGGCATCGCACAGCGGGCCTACCGACCACATGTCACCGATCTGACCAAGCGCCCAGGAAGCCGACTCGCGGGCGACCCATTCGTCGTCATTCAACGCATAGATGAGATAATCGACCGCCGGCTGGCCGATCTTAACCAGCACCTCGGCGATGGATTTACGCACATCGGCCTTGCGGTCGCGCAATGCGAGGGCGAGCGGCTCGATGGCGCGCACCGCGCCGATCTGGCTTATCTGACCGAGAGCCTCCGCCGCCGCCCTGCGCACGCGGTGATCGTCATCGCGCAAGGCCGCAATGAGCGGCTCGACCGCCAGATCTCCCATTTCGATCGCCTTCACCCAGTCGCCCTGCACCACGGCGAACCAGGCCTGGGCGACAGGCTCGTCCGGCACGCCGATCTTCTCCAGCGCCTCGGCGATAGCATGGCGAATAGCGGACGAACTGTCTCGGAAAGCCGCGAGAAGTGAGCCGACGGCCTGGGCGCCGATGTTGCTCAATGCCTGCGCCGCGGATTCGGCCACCGCATATTCATTGTCTTGCAATGCCTCGACCAGGGCATCGATAGTTAGCGCATCGGCAAGTTCCGCCAGCGCTTTGGCGGCGGATTCGCGCACGACGGCATTGTCGTCCTTGAGTGCCGTGGTGAGAATGCCGGGAATCCGCGCATCGGTGATGTGAGCCAGCGCCCAGGAAGCGGATTCGCGCACGAACCATTCCTCATCGGACAGCGCCTTGAAGAGCGATCTAATCGCACGGGCATCGCCGATCATGCCCAATGATTTGGCGGCGTTGCGCCGGATGTCCATATTCGGGTTGCTCATCGCTTCGATGAGCACTTCCACGGCGGCCGCGCCGAGGGCGACTGCGCTGTTCCAATTACTGCGGGCAACGGCGAATTTCGCTTGCGAAGCGGGATCAGTAGGCAGGCCGATTTTCTGCAGGGCGGCAGCGGCGGCATCGACAACATCCCGTTCATCGTCCAGCAGCGTCTCGCTCAACGGCTCGATGGCATGTTTATCGCCGATCTTGCCCAACGCCTCCGCTGCATTGAGACGCACCACGGCTGCGGTGTCTTTCAGCGCGTTGCACAGCGCGGGAACCGCCTTGGTATGGTGGATATTTCCCAACGCCAGCGCGGCATTGGCGCGGAGCAGCTCCGATTTATCGGACATTGCCCGCGAAAGCGCGGCCACAGCGTGCCCGCCATATTGAACCAGCGCCTCGACGGCAGCCTGATATACGGCCGGTTTTTCGTCTTTGAGGATATCGACCAGCGGCTCGACGGCGCGCGGGTCACGAATTTTCGCCAGCGCATCGACGACGGTCAATCTGACAGCCCAATCCTTATCCCTCAAGGCGGCGCAAAGCGGGGCAACCACCCGCGGAAAGGCCAGCTCACCCAGCGCGCGGGCGGCTCCTTCACGAATCTCCACTTCCCGGTCGGATAGAGCCTTGACCAGGCCATTGACATTTTTACGCGTCTTTAGCTGGAGTACATTTGGCTTAAACAGTCTCATGAAGCGTCCTCCCTGGCGTGTGACCGTCGGAGGAGGAGGAGCCGGTATCGCGATAATGTATGATTGCGCTCCCCGATCTCACCGGGTCTTATCTGCCGGCGTTATCTTTCCATCCTTCCGCCATTCCGTTCTTCACGCCTCCACGCCGATTGCCGCGCAGATTATTGAACGTGGCTTTGAACCGTGGATCCGACCAGAGCGGCTTGAAGAGCGGCTCATCGAAAAGCAGTCGTATATCATATCCCTGCGACGTAGCGATGCGCAGGTCGGCGAAGGCGGCGTCCATATCGCCGCGCTGCGCGTGCCATGTCGCGCGCAGCACGCGGCCCCACGGATGGTCTGGATAGCGCGACAACAACGATCGAATCTCGCGCACCGCCTCGTCCGGCTGTCCCAATCGCATGTGGCAGAGGGCCAACAGCCACATCAGCGTATCATTCTCCGGCTGCAGGCGCAAGGCCTCCTTCAACGCGCCCCGCGCTCCGGTCGGTCGCTCGAGATCCAGCAGCAGCAGACGCCCCAGGTGGAACCACGGCGCGCCATCCTCGGGTTCCAACCCGATCGCCCGATCGTAACACTCCATTGCTTCGTGATATCGCCGCAGCTCCTCCAGCGCCTGGCCGCGGTTCAGCCAGATGCCGGGATCATCCGGAAATTCCCGTAGCGCCAGGTCGGCGGCGCGCAGCGCTGCCCCCGGATCGCCGGAGATGGTGTACAGCATGGACAGGGTATACCATCCGATGCTCAACCGCGGCTCCCGGCAGACGGCTTCCTCCAGCGTTTGCTGCGCGCCAAGCAAGTCGCCGAGCTCCATCTTCACGCGGCCCAGCACGTAGAGCAATTTTGCGCCGGTGGGATTGTCGGCAAGCATGGCATTGATGCGGGCAAATACCCGCGGCACGGCTTTTACGGAGGGGGCAACTTCCACCAGGTTGATTGCCGCATCGATGTGATCCGGATCATATTCCAGCGCCTGCAGATAGTCATCCACCGCCGTTGCCGGATCGCCGCTATGTTCGCGAATCATGCCGCGCGTATAATAGTTGATCCCCATCTCCGGTTCGGCGGCAATCGCTTCGTCGATGGTCGCCAGCGCTTCCTGATGCATTCCGAGCGCGTCCAGCGTGCTGGCGCGGTTGTGTAGCAGGTTGGGCGATAATCCTTCGATCCGCTCTAATTCCGCCCACTTGCCCAGCGCCAGCTCGTGCTGGTCACGGTAAGACAGGCACGCGCCATGCAGGCGGATGATGTCCGCATCGTCGGGGTATTGGCTAAAGAGTGGCTCGGCAGTCTGCCAGGCCTCCGTGTATTGACCGAGGTCGCACAGATCGACTGCCAGGTAATAACGGCTGTCGTGATCTTCCGGATCGAGCCGCAGCGCCGTCTCGCGCTCGGATACCGCATCCGCAATGCGCCCGAGATGCTCGAGGGTCTCGGCGCAAACGGCATGTCCCCCCGCGTCATTGTTGTCGATGACGGTTGCGCGCGCGGCACATACTAACGCATCCTGGTAATACTCGAGCAGAGACAGGTGGCGGGCGACATCGACCTGGATATCGATATCTTCCTGGTTGCGATCCGCGACGGAAAGCAACTGTTCGACGGCTTCATCCTGTCGCCCCAGTTGTCCCAGGGCGACGCCGCGGAAGAGCTGCGCCCAGGCATGGTCCGGCTCCAGCATACTGATACGGTTCAGCAGAGAAAGAGCCTCTTCCGCCTGCTGTTCCTGCAACAGCGCTTCTGCCCGCGTCAACAACTTATCGATTTCATTCTCGAAATTCATAAAAATGCCACCGGATTTTTGAGGTTCCGGATTCCGAGTTCCTTGTTAACCTGGAACTTGGAACTCGGAACCTGGGCCTTCGAACTTTACTCCCTGGTCTTGATGATAACGCTCACCTTGCCTTCCAATAACCGGCGAAACCGGTCGGCGTCAGCAGATTTTCCTACCACCGAGCCGTAATGCATGGGAATTGCCCACTGCGGACGAAGGTCCAGCGCCGCGCTTGCCGCCTCCTCGGCCGTCATGGTGTAGACACCGCCGACCGGGAGGATGGCAATGTCCGGATGAAGCCGTTTCATTTCGGGGATGCGATCGGTATCGCCCGCATGATAGATAGTAACGCCTTCGATATCGATCAGATACCCGACCCAACCGGCGTTTTTTGGATGATACGCCTTGCCGATATTATATGCCGGCGCCGCGGTGATCTTCACTTCGCCGATACGGATGGTCTCGCCGACCGCGATGGTGCGTTTCTCGCCGGCAACGCCCGCCATGCTGTCCGCCGGGCCGATCGTCACGGTATGGGAGTCCCGCACTTTGTCGATATCCCGCGGCGAGCAATGGTCCGCATGCTTATGTGTGATGAGGACGATATCGGCCTTCTGTTGTCCGGCATCGATCTGATAGGGATCAATATAGATAACCTTGCCCGCGGTGATTTTGAAAGCATCATGCCCGAGCCAGTGTATCTGTTCTTTCATCTCCCCTACCCCCTTCGCCATGCCATTTCGCATCACCCAGGCACCGCCGGCAGACAATCCGTCAGGCTAATAATGATTTTGCATATTATACTCCAGATTGGACCATTTCGAGAAGTAGCACGCAAATTTTTCGCTCCGGTATTCAATGGATCCGCTCATCGCTACCCTCTTATCGAGCATCTTCGGTATATAAGCGAGCACTTTACACTGGTATTAGGAAGCGGTACAGTATTACTGCGCTGACCGAGATAACAATTGATACGGTCGCCAAACGTCGCCGAACCATGCTGCAGAGGTAAAAGATTGTCCGTTTCAACCGCACCAACCGGATTATCATCCGCCACCAGGCAGGCGCCGAAAATGCGGCGCGGTCTTACCTTCCGCTCCTTCTTTGTCTGCATCTTCGCCTTACTGCTGATGGGCATGTGGAGCGAGTATCATACTTGTTACCTCGGCGCCGGCGGCGATGCCCTGCTGGAAAATACCCCCCCAAACGGCGCAGTCACTACACCAGGACTTTCGCTCAACAGCCAACCGCTGGGATGCCCGGTTGGCGTAGTTGTTCCGTGAGATAGTCATCCCATTGGCTATTTTTAGCCTTGTACAATGTGAGTCCGAGTTCCTGGGCATGC